>ERZ1645192.48-NODE-48-length-67655-cov-32.528728_pt1 | contig 67655 bp, 60 predicted proteins | sample MGYA00575354_ERZ1645192 | MGnify/ENA primary metagenome ERZ1645192 (study PRJEB40844, sample SAMN11349763) | freshwater sediment metagenome | isolation source: river sediment | host: Sediment | place: India: Faizupur Khadar , New Delhi | collected 2017-02-21 ... | reverse complement strand
CAGTCCGACCTGTACTGGGACCGGGTCGTCGCCGTGGAGCCTGACGGAGAGGAGGAGGTCTTCGATCTGACCGTCCCAGGTCCGGCGTGCTGGCTGGCCGACGGGGTCATCAGTCACAACTCGGGGGCGATAGAACAGGATGCTGATTTGATTATGTTTATTTACCGGGACGAGGTCTACAACGAGGAGAGCCCCGACAAGGGGACGGCGGAGATCATCGTCGCCAAGCAGAGGAACGGGCCCATCGGGACGGTGCGCCTGACCTTCCTCGGCAAGTACACCCGCTTCGAGAACTACTCACCGGAGACGGCGGGGGCGGGGGCCTATCTGTGAGCCGCCCGCTCCGGGCATTCGTCGACGCCAGCGCCCTGGCCCACAACCTCCGAAGGGTCCGTGAGGCCGCACCGGGTCGGCGGGTCATCGCCATCGTCAAGGCCGACGCCTACGGGCACGGCCTGCTCGCGGCCGCCGACGCCCTGGCCGGTGCCGACGCCTTCGGCGTCGCCGCCCTGGAGGAGGCGCTGCGGCTGCGCGCGCACGGCGTGCGCGTGCCGCTGGTCCTGCTCGAGGGCTTCTTCGAGGTGGGGGAGCTGGAGGCCATCGCCCATCACGGCGTCGACGTCGCGATCCACCATCCCTGGCAGGTCGAGGCCCTGGAGTCGGTGCGGCTCGAGGCCCCGGTCCGGGTGTGGGTCAAGCTCGACACGGGCATGCTCCGGCTGGGCTTCGCCCCGGGGCAGGCGCGCGCCGTGTGCGACCGGCTGCAGGCGAGCCCCAATGTCGCGTCGCCGGTGCGTTTCATGACGCACCTCGCCGCTGCGGACGACCCGGCCGGGCCCGGCACGCCGCGTCAACTCGCGCGCCTCGGCGCGGCGCTCTCTGGACTGGAGGCCGAGGCGAGCGTCGCCAACTCGGCGGGTGTGCTCGCCTGGCCGGAGAGCCATGCGCAGTGGGTCCGGCCGGGCATCATGCTCTACGGTGCCTCGCCCTTCCCGGGGCGCGTCGGGGCGCAGGACGGGCTACGCCCCGTGATGACCCTGGAGACCCGCCTGATCGCGGTCAGCCGGGCCGTGGCGGGCGAGGCCGTCGGATATTCCGGGACCTGGGTCTGCCCCGAGGACATGCCCCTGGGAGTCGCCGCGGTCGGCTACGGCGACGGCTACCCCCGCCACGCGCCGTCGGGCACGCCGGTGCTGGTGAACGGGGTGCGGGTGCCGCTGGTCGGCCGGGTCTCCATGGACATGGTGACCCTGGACCTGCGCCCCGTCCCCGATGCTCGGCCGGGGGACCGGGTGATCCTCTGGGGTGAGGGCCTGCCGGTGGAGGAGGTGGCCGCGGCCGCCGGGACCATCTCGTACCAACTCCTCTGCGGCCTGACGACGCGGGTCCCCCGCGTCGTCGGTACCGGACACCGCCTTGCCACGAGTGGCACGGCCTCTCATGCCCTCTAAGGACCGCCGCGTCTACCAGTGCCAGGCCTGCGGGGCGGAGCAGCCCAAGTGGGCCGGCCAGTGCCCGGACTGCGGGGCCTGGAACTCCCTCGTCGAGGCCCTGGCGCTGCCCCGCAAGGCCGCCTCGGGGGGGTGGACGGGCGCCGCGGAGGGGGGCGTGCTCGACCTCGCCAGCGTCGAGCAGAACGAGGAAGGCCGCCTGCCCACCGGCTTCGACGAGCTCGACCGGGTGCTCGGGGGCGGCCTCGTCGCCGGCTCGGTCGTGCTCATCGGCGGCGACCCCGGGATCGGCAAGTCCACCCTGCTCCTGCAGGCCCTGACCTCGGTCGCCGAGCGCCACGGCGTGCCCGTGCTCTACGTCACCGGCGAGGAGTCGCCCCAGCAGGTGCGGCTGCGGGCCGACCGCCTCGGCCTCGGCGTGGCCGGCGTGCGCCTCCTGGCCGACATCGAGGTGGACCGCATCCTCGCCGCCGCCCAGCGGGAGCGGCCCCGGGTGGCGGTGGTCGACTCGATCCAGACGGTCTATTCCGACCAGCTCCCCTCGGCCCCCGGCAGCGTCAGCCAGGTGCGGGAGAGCGCGGCGCGCCTGGTGCGCTTCGCCAAGCAGACCGGCACCGCCGTGCTGCTGGTCGGCCACGTGACGAAGGAGGGGACCATCGCGGGGCCCCGCGTGCTCGAGCACATGGTGGACACTGTCCTCTACTTCGAGAGCGACCAGGGCAGCCGCTTCCGGGTCGTGCGGGCGTTCAAGAACCGCTTCGGGGCCGCCAACGAGCTCGGGGTCTTCGCCATGACCGACCGCGGGTTGCGGGAGGTTGGCAACCCCTCGGCGATCTTCCTCTCGCGCCACGACTCGCCGGTCGCCGGCAGCGTCGTGATGGTGACCCGCGAGGGCAGCCGGCCGATGCTGGTCGAGGTCCAGGCGCTGGTGGACGAGAGCCACCTCTCCACCCCTCGCCGGGTGGCAGTCGGCCTCGACCCGAGCCGGCTCGCGATGCTGCTCGCGGTCCTCCACCGCCACGGCGGGGTCGCGACCTACGACCAGGACGTGTTCGTCAACGTGGTGGGGGGCGTGCGGGTCACGGAGACGGGGGGCGACTTGGCCGTGCTGCTCGCCGTGCTCTCGAGCCTGCGCGATCGGCCCTGGGCCGGCGACCGCGTGGTCTTCGGGGAGGTGGGCCTCGCCGGGGAGGTGCGCCCGGTGGTCGGGGGAGAGGAGCGGCTGCGGGAGGCCGCCAAGCACGGTTTCCGCCTCGCCGTCGTGCCGAAGGCCAACGCCCCGCGGCGTTCGCCCGAGGGCATCGAGGTCGTCGCGGTCACCCGCCTGCAGGAGGCCCTGGACGCGCTCTGACGCCGGCTCCCCCGGCGCGCGTCAGGGCCCCGCTCGGCGCGGACGGCGTATGCGTACCGATGGGTCGATGCGCACCGTCTTCACGCCGTTCGGCGTGGTCTGCAGGATCTCCATCGCGTGCCCGTCCAGACGCAGGCTGGTGTCGGGGTCGGGAATCGTCTCCAGGTACTCCAGGATCAGGCCGTTCAGGGTCTTCGGGCCGTCCGTGGGGAGGTCCCAGCCGAGCGCGCGGTTCAGGTCGCGCACGCCGATGCCGGCGTCGACGAGGAGCCTGCCGTCGGGCTGCGGAACGACCTCCGGCGTGTGGTCGCCCGGGTCGGTGGTGAATTCGCCGACCACCTCTTCCAGGATGTCGTCGAGGGTGACCAGTCCCTGGACGTCGCCGTACTCGTCCACCACCAGCCCCAGGCGCTCGCGCCGGCGCTGGAAGTGCAGGAGCTGGACCGCGAGGGGCGTTCCGCTCGGGACGAAGTAGGGCGCGACCGCGAGGGCCCGGAGCGATTCCCGGGTGAGCTCGCCGCGGTCCAGCAGCGCCAGCGCCCGGCGCAGGTGCAGGACCCCGGCCACCCGGTCCACGTCGCCGTCGAAGAGGGGTACGCGGGCGTGCTGGCAGCGCAGCAGCCGCTCGCGGATCTCCTCGATGTCCGCGTCGAGGTCGATCCCCATCACCTCGGTGCGGGGCACCATGATCTCGTCCACCGTGACGTGCTCCAGGTCCAGGATCCCCAGCAGCATCGTGCGGTGGCGCTGGGGCAGGATGGCGCTGGCCTCGTTCAGCACCGTCCTCAGCTCCTCGCGGCTGAGCGGCCGCGACTCGAGCGTCTCGCGCGAAAGCCCGAGCAGGCGCAGCAGTCCCGTCGAGGTAGCGCTCACCAGCCACACGACGGGGTGAAACACCTTTTGCAGGGGGGTCAGCACGTAGGAGGCGGCGAAGGCGATCCGCTCGGGCGCGAGCGCCGCGAGCGTCTTCGGGGCGACCTCGCCGAAGACCAGGATCACGAGCGTCAGGGTCACGGTCGCCACGGCGATGCCGGCCTCGCCGAAGAGCTCGATGCCGATCACGGTCGCGATCGCCGAGGCCAGGATGTTGACCGAGTTGTTGCCCACCAGGATCAGCCCGATCAGCCGGTCCGGGCGGGCGAGGAGCGCGCTCGCCCGCCTCGCGCCGGGGTGGCCGCTCTTCTCGAGATGGCGCAGGCGATAGCGGTTGAGCGCCATCATCCCGGTCTCGGAGCCGGAGAAGAAGGCCGACATCAGGACCAGCAGGACGAGGACGGCGAAGAGCGCCCCCAGGGACAGGTCAGCCAACGGTGGCGGTGCCTCCGATCACCTCAGCGCTTGAGCACCAGCTCCAGCACGAACTTGCTGCCGAAGTAGGCGAGCATGAGCGCGAAGAATCCGCCGAGGCTCCAGCGGATCGCGACCCGGCCGCGCCAGCCGAAGCGCCAGCGGCCCCAGAGCAGGATGCCGAGGATGACCCACGCGATGACGGAGAGCACGGTCTTGTGGGCCAGGTGCTGCCCGAAGAGGTCCTCGACGAACATCGCCCCGCTGACGATGGCCATGGTGAGCATGAAGAAGCCGGCGGCGATGAGCTGGAACAGCAGCGTCTCCATGGTCTGCAGCGGGGGCAGCGCGCGGACCGCGCCGCCCAGGCGCCTGCGCCGCAGCTGATGCTCCTGGAACGCGAGGACGACTGCCTGTACGGCCGCCACCGACACCAGGGCGTAGGCGATGACCGCGAGCACCAGGTGGATCTCGAAACCGAATCCCCGCCCCAGGGCTATCACCCGGCTGCTGGGGAAGGCGAGTGCCAGCGCGGCGCTGGTGGCCGCGAGCGGCAGGCTGAGGAAGAAGAGGTTCTCGAGCGGCTGCCCCAGGCTCGCGATGACGACGATGGCGGAGATGACCCAGGCGAAGAGCGACGCCGCGTAGAAGAAGCCCAGGTTCAGTCCACCCGGCACGAAGACGGCCTGGGACAGGACCACCCCGTGCAGGACCACCGCGAGGGCGGCGAGCGCGAGGGCCTGGGGCTTCGCCCGGGGGTCCGGCACACCCTTGACGATGGGGACGGCCAACCGGGCGGTTGCGGCCAGGTACAGCAGGACGGTACTCACACTGAATACGACGGGTAACATGGCGTGGTGGTCCGGGGCGGCGGCGCCGGGTCATCATGGCACAATAACCCTCCGGTATTGAAGGGGAAGCCCACGTGTTCGAAAGCCTGACCGAGCGCCTGACCCGCACGCTGAAGAACCTGAGGGGCCAGGGGCGCCTCACCGAGGACAACATCCGCGACACCCTGCGCGAGGTCCGCATGGCGCTCCTCGAGGCGGACGTCGCGCTTCCCGTGGTGAAGGAGCTCGTCGAGCGGGTGCGCCTGCGCGCGCTCGGGCAGGAGGTCATGCAGAGCCTCACGCCGGGCCAGGAGCTCATCCGCGTCGTGCGTGACGAGTTGATCGCGGTGATGGGCGAGGCGGGGGAGGGGCTGGACCTGAGGGCGCGGCCGCCGGTCGTCGTCCTGATGGCGGGACTGCAGGGCTCGGGCAAGACCACCACGGTGGCGAAGCTCGCCCGCTGGCTGAAGGAGCGCAAGAAGAGCGTGATGGTGGCGAGCACGGACGTCTACCGCCCGGCCGCCATCGAGCAGCTCGCCGTCCTTGCCCGCGAGGTGGGCGCGCAGTTCCACCCCTCGCACGGCGGTGAGGACCCCGTCGCGATCGCCACCCGTGCGGTGGACGACGCCCGGCGCAGGATGCTGGACGTGGTGCTCCTGGACAGCGCGGGGCGGCTGCACGTGGACGAGGGGATGATGGAGGAGATCCGCCGCATCCACGCCGCCGTGGAGCCGGTGGAGACGCTGTTCGTGGTGGACGCTATGAGCGGTCAGGACGCCGCCCGGGCGGCGAAGGCCTTTCACGACACACTGCCGCTCACCGGGGTGGTCCTCACCAAGGCGGACGGCGACGCGCGCGGCGGCGCCGCGCTCTCGGTGCGCCACGTCACCGGCAAGCCCATCAAGTTCATCGGTACCGGCGAGAAGACCACGGCCCTCGAGCCCTTCTACCCGGACCGCATCGCCTCGCGCATCCTCGGCATGGGCGACGTGCTGGGACTCATCGAGGAGGTGGAGCGCAAGGTCGACCGGGACCAGGCGGCGAAGATTGCCACCAAGCTCAAGACCGGCAAGGGCTTCGACCTCGCGGACTTTCGCGACCAGCTGCGCCAGATGAAGGGAATGGGCGGGCTGTCCGGGCTGGTGGACAAGCTGCCGGGCATGGGTAACCTGCCCGCCGAGGTCAAGGCGCAAGTGAACGACCGGGAGCTCCTGCACGTGGAGGCGATCATCAACTCCATGACCCCCCAGGAGCGCCGCCATCCCGGCGTCATCAACGGCTCGCGCCGCAAGCGCATCGCCGCGGGCTCCGGGACCCAGGTCCAGGACGTCAACCGCCTCCTGAAGCAGTTCACGCAGATGCAGAAGATGATGAAGCGCATGGGCAAGAAGGGCGGGCTCGCCGGGCTGCTCCGGGGGATGCGCGGACGGATGCCGCCCCCGGGGGCGTTCCCCGGGTAACACCCCGACGCAACGGGCGCCTTCCAATCCGGACCAGGATCGGTAAAATACTCGTCTTTTCGGCCGGCCCGGGACAAAGCAACGCGCATGGTTACGATTCGACTCAGCCGCAGCGGCGCGCACAAGCGGCCCTTTTATCACGTGGTGGTCACCGATTCCCGCAACCGCAGGGACGGCGGCTTCATCGAGCGCGTCGGGTTCTTCAACCCGATCGCCGCCAGCCAAGAGGTCTCGTTCCAGGTCGACGCCGACCGGTACGCCTACTGGGTTTCGAAAGGTGCCCAGGCCTCCGCGCGGGTCGCCCAACTCGTCAAGCAGCAGCCGGCCGCCGCGACCCCCGCGTAAGGGGCCGGCGCTCGAGCCGCCGCCCGACCGGGGCGGGGGGCTCGGTGCTGCGGTCCCGGACCCCGGCGACCTGGTCGAGCTTGGCCGAGTCGCCGGTGCGCACGGGGTGCTCGGGTGGGTCCGGGTGGTGTCCTGGTGCGAGCCGCCGGAGAACCTGCTGGGGTACCCCTCGTGGTACCTGTGCCGCGGCGGGCGGTGCGGTCTGTGGCGGGTGCGGGACGGCCGCGCACACGGCAAGGGCGTGGCCGCGTGGCTGGAGGGCTGCGAGGACCGCGATCGGGCCCAGGCGCTGGCGGGCGCCACGGTGGCGGTCCGCCGGGCCGAGTTGCCCGAGCCAGGCGAAGGTGAGTACTACTGGGCCGACCTGATCGGGCTCACGGTGGTGAGCGCGGCAGGCCAGGAGCTCGGCCGGGTGGCGGCCCTGATGGCCACTGGGGCCAACGACGTGCTGGTGGTACAGGGCGAGCGGGAGCGGCTGATACCGTTTCTGCCCGGCTCGGTGGTACAGGAGGTGGACCTGGCGGCGCGGCGTGTCCGGGTGGATTGGGACCCGGACTTCTGAGCGCCATGCACATCGGCGTCGTCACGTTGTTTCCGCCGATGTTCGAGGCCGTCACCGGTTACGGTGTCAGCGGCCGGGCGGTGAAGGAGGGGCGGCTGCGCGTCGACCTCTGGAACCCGCGGGATTTCACCCGCGACCGCCATCGGACCGTGGACGACCGGCCCTACGGCGGAGGGCCGGGGATGGTGATGCTCTACGACCCGCTGGTGGCCGCGATCCAGGCGGCGCGGGCGGGGGTGGCGGGCGCCCGGGTGCTCTACCTGAGCCCCCAGGGCCGGCGGCTCGACCAGGCCGGCGTGCGGGAGTTGGCCGAGCGCCCCGGCTTCGTGCTGGTGGCGGGGCGCTACGAGGGCATCGACGAGCGGGTCGTCGATGCGGTGGTCGACGAGGAGTGGTCGATCGGGGACTATGTCCTCTCGGGCGGCGAGCTGGCGGCCATGGTCGTCATCGACGCCGTGACGCGCCTGTTGCCGGGTGCCCTCGGCCACGAGGACTCGGCGCGGGAGGACTCGTTCGTCGACGGGTTGCTGGACTACCCGCACTACACCCGGCCCGAGCTGGCCGGGGACCGGCAGGTGCCGACGGTGCTGCTGAGCGGCGACCACGGTGAGGTGGGTCGCTGGCGCCTGAAGCAGGCCCTCGGACGCACCTGGCAGCGGCGCCCCGACCTGCTGGCGGGGCTGGAGCTGGGCCCGGAGCGTCGGGCCTTGCTGGAAGAATTCATCCGCGAGCGGCGCGAGGCGGCCGGCGCGGGGAGAGAGGACGCAGGAGGACCGGAGCGATGAGCAACCTCGTCGAGATGATCGAGCGGGAACAGATGACCCGCGAAGTGCCCGACTTTTCCCCGGGCGACACCGTGATCGTGCACGTCAAGGTGAAGGAGGGCGCCCGCGAGCGCCTGCAGGCCTTCGAGGGCGTGGTCATCGCCAAGCGCAACCGCGGCTTCAACTCCTCGTTCACCGTGCGCAAGGTGTCCCATGGCGAGGGCGTCGAGCGCACCTTCCAGACCTACAGCCCCGCCGTCAACGACATCGCGGTGAAACGCCGCGGTGACGTCCGCCGTGCGAAGCTCTATTACCTGCGCGACCGCCGTGGCAACGCGGCGAAGATCCGCGAGAAGGTGTAACGCGGCGAAGACGTCCCTGCAGGCTCGTGTGCCGCCGTCCATGCGGCACACGGTCCGGCAAACCGCACCGGCGGCCTGCTCGCAGGGCGGAGGTGCCCGTTCTTTCCCAGCCGCCTGACGCCGTGGTCGCCACCCCCTTGCCCGGTCCAGGGGCCCGCCTGGGGTTCCGGGTCCGGGACGGACGGCTGACGGCGATCGAGATGCTCGGACCTGCCGCGGCGCTGCGGGCGCCGGTGGGGGGCTCCCTGGCGGCGGAGGTGGCCCGTCAGCTCGCCGCGTACTTCGCCGACCCTGCCTTTCCCTTCGACCTTCCCCTCGAGACCGCTGGGACGCCGTACCAGAGGCGGGTGTGGCACGCCCTGACGCGCATTCCCCCAGGGGAGCCTCAGACCTACGGCGCCGTGGCGAGGGCGGTCGGCGGGGGCGCCCGGGCGGTGGGCGGGGCCTGCCGGGCGAACCCGGTCCCCATCGTCGTCCCTTGCCATCGGGTGGTCGCCGCCTCCGGGCTCGGCGGTTACCTGGGCGGCGGAGCGCCGGGCTCGGCAGGGGCGCTCGCCGTGAAGGCCTGGCTCCTCGCCCACGAGCACCGGTGAGCGGTCTTCCCAGCGAGGCCGACGCGGCCCTGGTGGACCAGTTCCTGGACGCCCTGTGGATGGAGCGCGGGCTCTCCGCGAACACCCTGGCGGCCTATCGCAGCGACCTCCTGGCGCTTGCCGTCTGGTTGGGGGGGAAGGGGCTGGACCTCGTCTCGGCCGGCCGTGCGCAGCTGCTCGAGTACCTGGCGAGTAGAGAGGGGGCCCGGGTGCGCACCACCGCCCGCCGGCTCTCGGCAATCCGGCGCTTCTATCGCCACCTGGTGCGGGTCCGGACACTCCCGGAAGACCCCACGGCCCTCATCGAGAGCCCGCGCCTCGGCCGCCCGCTGCCCGACGCCCTTACCGAGACCGAGGTCGAGGCGCTGCTCGGCACCCCGGACGTCGCCACGGCCCTGGGGGTCCGCGACCGGACCATGCTCGAGCTCCTCTATGCCACCGGCCTGCGCGTATCCGAGCTCGTCGGGCTGCATCGGCTCCGGGTCAACCTCCGGCAGGGGGTGGTCCGGGTCATGGGGAAGGGGAGCAAGGAGCGCCTGGTGCCCTTCGGCGAGGAGGCGAGCGAGTGGATCGATCGCTACCTGGCCACGGCGCGAGAAGAACTGCTCGGGGGACGGGAGAGCGAGGCGCTCTTCGTCACCGAGCGCGGCGGCGGAATGACCCGCCAGGCGTTCTGGTACCGGATCAAGCGCTACGCGAGCGAGGCGGGGATCCGCAAGCGCCTCTCTCCCCACACGCTCCGGCACTCCTTCGCCACGCACCTCCTGAACCACGGCGCCGACCTGCGCGTGGTGCAGCTTCTCCTCGGGCATCGGGACATCTCGACCACCCAGATCTACACCCACGTCGCCCGCGAGCGCCTGCGCCAACTCCACGCAAGACATCACCCGAGAGGTTAGGGCCGTCCGGGTGGGGCGCGGTCCCGGAGGCCCGGACGCATCGAGGCCGGGAGACCCGCAGACCCGGAGGCGCCGGTACGGCCCCGCGGGACACGCCGTGAATACGTCCCTGTAGGCTCGTATGCCGCCGTCCAGGCGGCATACGGTCCCGCGAGACCGCACCGGACCTCCGGGCACATCGGCTCACTCGCTGGCCGGTGGCTCTACCGGTTCGTCCGCCGAGACCACGGCGAACACCTCCTGCGGGGTGGTGAAGCCGGCCTTCACCTTGAGCGCGCCGCTCATGCGCAGGGGCCGCATCCCCTCGCGCAGCGCCTCGGCCCGCAGCGCGGGCAGGTCGGTCGAGGCTGTCACCAAGCGGCGCAGGCCGTCGCTCATGGTGAGGATCTCGTAGAGTCCGCTGCGCCCCCGGAAGCCCGTGCGCCGGCACTCGTCGCAGCCGACCGGGCCGAAGCCCGTCTCGGGGCAGCGGGCCTTGAGCGGGGTGACCAGGGCGTGCCACTCGTTGGGGTCGATCGGCGCTGGCCGCTTGCAGTGTGGGCAGAGCGTGCGCACCAGGCGCTGGGCGACCACCCCGAGCAGCGCCGCGTTGATGAGGTAGGGCGGCACACCGAGGTCGAGCAGTCGCGTGAGCGCCGAGGGCGCGTCGTTGGTGTGCAGGGTGGAGAGCACCAGGTGGCCGGTGAGGGCCGCCTGGATGGTCGTCTCGGCGGTCTCCAGGTCCCGGATCTCTCCGACCATGATGATGTCGGGGTCCTGGCGCAGCAGGGTGCGCACCCCGGCCGCGAAGTCGAGCCCGATGTTGTGCTGGACCTGCATCTGGTTCAGCGCCGGGTCCACCATCTCGATCGGGTCCTCGATCGTGCAGACGTTGTACTCGGGGCGGGCCAGCTGTTTCAGCGCCGAGTACAGCGTCGTGGTCTTGCCGCTGCCGGTCGGCCCGGTCACCAGGATCAGGCCGTGGGGCTGGGAGACCATCGAGTCCCAGAGGCGGCGGTCGTGGTCGGAGAACCCCAGGCGCGCGAAGCCCCGGACCAGCACCTCGGGGTCGAAGATCCGGGCGACCAGCTTCTCGCCGAAGGTGGTCGGCATGGTCGAGAGCCGGAGCTCGATCTCCTTGCCGTCGGGGGATTTGGTCTTGACCCGCCCGTCCTGGGGCCGGCGACGCTCGACCACGTCCATCCGGCCGATGGCCTTCAAGCGGCTCGTCACCGCCGCCAGCACGGGCGGTGGCAACTCGTGCACCAGGTGCAGCACGCCGTCGATGCGCAGCCGGATCCGGCCGGCGTCGCGCCGGGGCTCCAGGTGGATGTCGCTCGCACGCTGCTCGAAGGCGTACTTCAAGAGCCAGTCCACCACCCGCACCACGTGCTGGTCGTTGGCGTCGGGCTCGCCGCCCTTGCCGAGCTCCACCAGTTGCTCGAAGTTACCGATGGTGGTGAGGGGCGCGGCGGCGCCGCTGCGGGTCGCGCCGGTGATGGACCGGCTCAGGCGGTAGAACTCGTCCCGGTAGCGTGCGACGTCCAGCGGGTTGGTGACGACCCGGTCGACCTCCATGCGCAGGATCCGCGCGAGCTCGTCGATCCAGCGGATGACGAACGGCTCGGCGGTGGCTACCGTCAGGCGCCCGTCACGCACGCCCACGGGCAGGAAGTGAAACCGGCTCGCGTAGGCGAGCGAGACGACCTCGGTCACCGCGCCCACGTCAATCTTGAGGGGGTCGATGCGCAGGTAGGGCAGGCCGACCTTGTCCGCGAGCCAGCGCGTGAGCTGCTCCAGGTCGAGCTTCACCGGGGGAGAGGCCGGGCTCGTCCAGCCCTGCTCGGAGATGACCACCAGCGGGTGAATCTCCTCCGCACCCGGGCGCTGGGCGGCGTACACCAGGTGGTCGAACTGGGCCCGGCTGATGAGGCCGTCGGCTCGCAGCTCCGCGAGCACCCACCCGAGCTTCAAGCGCGCCTCGGGGACCGGGGGGTGGCTGGGGCCTTTGGGGGTGGTCATGGGCGTCCTCGGACTTTCCGGACTATAGAAGCCGCCCCCGGGGCCGGCAAGGCGCCGTGAACAGGGACCCGCCAGCTCGGCGGCGGGCGCGCCCGGAGGTCCGGTGCGGCCTCGCGGGACCGTATGCCGCCTGGACGGCGGCATACGAGCCTACAGGGACGTATTCACGGCGTGTCCCGCGGGGCCGTACCGGCGCCTCCGGGACCTGCTCCCAGGGGCTCTTCCCCGCGCGCCCCATTGATCCGGACCGGGCGAGCCTCTAGCCTCTGCGGGCTGCCCGGGTGCCCCGCAGAGACGGACGCGGCGCCCGGCGTGAACTTCGGCCGGACCGGGGACTCTCAGAGCCGACGGCCAGTCTTCCACCTACCACCGCTACGCCGAGGAGTCCCATGCCGATGAAACTGCGCCACACGCTCGCGCTCTCGCTGCTCGCCTGCCTTCCGGCAGCCCTCTCCGCCCAGGACGCGGTGCCCCAGGCCATCACCCAGGCGCTTGCCAACCTGGTGCCGGGGATGGCGCCGACGAGCGTGCGGCCGGCGCCCGCCGCAGGCCTCTACGAGGTGGTCTACGGCCCGGAGGTGGTCTACATCACCGCCGACGGCGCCCATCTCGTGAAGGGCGACCTGATCGACGTGAAGACGCAGGACAATCTCACCGAGGACCGCCGCTCGGGCGCGCGCCTGCAGGCGCTGGAAGAGCTCGGCGAGTCCGGCATGATCGTGTTCGGCCCGAAGGACGCGAAGCACACGGTCACCATCTTCACCGACATCGATTGCCCCTACTGCGTGAAGCTGCACCAGGAGGTGCCGGAGTTGAACCGGCAAGGGGTCAAGGTGCGCTACCTGGCTTACCCCCGTGCGGGCCTCGCGTCGGCCGGCTACCGCAAGACCGTCTCGGTCTGGTGCGCGCCCGACCGCAACCAGGCCCTCACGGACGCCAAGAACGGCAAGGCCGTGCCTGAGAAGTCCTGCGAGAACCCGGTGGAGGATCACTACACGATGGGGCAGATGCTGGGCATCAGTGGCACCCCCACCCTGGTTCTGGACGACGGCCGGGTCGTGCCGGGTTACGTGCCGGCGGCCCGCCTGGTGCAGGCGCTCCAATCGGCCAAGGCCCAGCAGGCCCCCAAGCCCGGCGGCTGAAGCCCGATTTACTCCAAGGCCGCACTCCGCCTCCTGACCAGGGGCGGGGTGCGGTGCCGTGGGTCAGGGGGCCAGCTGCGCCGAGCGCAGGCGCAACGTGAGGGGCGTGCCCTCGGGGTCCCGGTGCTCGATGCGCGCGGGCAGAAACCGCAGCTTGGGCGCGGCCCAGACGGTGGTCTTGCGTTCGTCGTCCGTGGACCGGGAGATGCGGACCGTATCGAGCCTTCCGAGCGCCGTCTCGATCCGCTCCTCGCCCTCGCGTTTCACGACGTAGGTCTTGACCTTCCCCCGCTCTGCGACCTGGAGCCGCGTCTCCGGCCGATTCGCCGCCAACTCCTGCATCAGCGCCAGGACGTAGACCATCCCGTCCAGCGTGCCCGGCGTGAGGGGTAGTTCGACCGTACGGTCACGGTACGTGCTGACCGCCTTGAGGGCCTTCCAGTCGAAATCGATGGCCGCCTTGCGTGCCCGCGGGCCGCTGCGCTCGAAGCGGTACTGCAGCGGCTGGGGACGCCCCGAGTCGTCGAGCGTGAACAGGCTGTGCTCCCGGCGCTCGCCGTCGAGGACGAGCGAGGCGAGCCCGACCGGCCGGGTCTGGGACTGGAAACGGGAGCGCCCGGCCGACTCCGGCTCGAGCGTCCAGCGGGTCTCGCCGACGGTCACGCCGTAGGCGATGACGTCGTAGGTGGCCGAGAACCGCTCGGGCAGGCCCCCGGCACTCGCGAGCGAGGTCGCCGCGCACAGGCCGAGCACGATCGCCAGCGCCCATCCCCCGAGTCTGTACGCGCTTCCCCACGATTCCATCGCCAACGTGCGTCACTCCTCTCGCGGTGCCCGGCCCATGCCCGGGAGACCCATTGAACGCGGAGAGCGGGCCCGGAATCAATGGGACGGGGTCTGCTACACTGCCCGGTGCCCAAAGGCTCGACCGTCACCGGACCGCACCTTGGCCCCTGCGTCATCCCCTCTGCCTGACTTTTCCCGCGCCCGCGTGGTGGTGGTGGGCGACGTCATGCTCGACCGCTACTGGTACGGTGCGACCGAGCGGATCTCGCCCGAGGCGCCTGTCCCGGTGGTCCACGTGCAGGACGTGGAAGACCGTCCGGGTGGGGCGGCCAACGTCGCCCTCAACGCGGCGAGCCTCGGCGCAGCGGTCACCCTCGCGGGGCTGACCGGCGACGACGAGGCCGCCCGGACGCTGGCCGCGCTCGTTGCGGCGCGGGGGGTCGATGCCCGGCTCGAGCAGCGGGCCGGCCGGCCCACGGTGACCAAGCTGCGGGTGCTGAGCCGCCACCAGCAACTCATCCGCCTCGATTTCGAGGAGCGGCTCACGGGTGAGGGCATCACCGTGGGGGAGGACGTCCTGTCCGAGCTCCTGGGGCGGATGGGGGTGCTCGTCCTCTCCGACTATGGCAAGGGCACGCTCGCGGACCCGCAACGGCTCATCACCGCGGCCCGGCGGCTGGGCCGGCCGGTGGTGGTGGACCCCAAGGGCAGGGACTTCGGGCGCTACCGCGGTGCCACCTTGGTCACGCCGAACCTCGCGGAGCTCGAGGCCGTGGTGGGAGCCTGCCGGGACCTCGGTGAGCTGGTCGCGAGGGGCGAGCGCCTGCGGGGCGATCTCTCGCTCGACGCCCTGCTGGTGACCCGCAGTGAGCACGGCATGACCCTGCTCCGGGCGGGTGCCGCCCCGCTGCATCTCGCCGCCAATGCACGCGAGGTCTACGACGTGACCGGTGCGGGCGACACGGTGGTCGGGGTCCTGGCGGCGGCCCTGGCCGCCGGCAGCGGCCTGGACGAGGCCACCAGGCTCGCGAACCGCGCGGCGGGCCTGGTCGTCGCGCGGCTGGGCACGGCGAGCGTTACGGCGGCCGAGCTGGCCGCGTCCCTTGCCCCCCATTCTCCTGCGGGGGGCGGCGTCGTCGGTGAGGCGGAGCTCCTCGAGCGGGTCGCCGAGGCGCGGGGGCGGGGCGAGCGCGTCGTCATGACCAACGGCTGCTTCGACATCCTGCACGCCGGACACGTGCGCTTCCTGACCGAGGCCCGGGCCCTGGGTGACCGGCTGGTGGTCGCAGTGAACGACGACGCCTCGGTCCAGCGGCTCAAGGGCCGTGACCGACCCATCAACCCCCTCGACCGCCGGATGGCCGTGCTGGCGGCTCTGGCCTCGGTGGACTGGGTGGTGCCGTTCCCGGAGGACACCCCGGAGCGGCTCGTCTGCGCACTCGGACCGGACGTGCTGGTCAAGGGCGGGGACTACCGGCCGGAGGCCATCGCGGGGAGCGCCTGTGTGCGGGCCCGGGGCGGTCAGGTGGTGGTGCTCGGCTACCTGCCGGGGTGTTCCACCACCGAGGTCATCGAGGCGATCCTGGGTGCCAATCTGCCTCGTCACGAGGCAGGCTGAGCCGGTGCGGTGATCTCACCCGGCCCTTCAGGGGCGCCGATTCCTCCCACTCCTGCCGAGCGGTTCTACACGGCGCTCATCGCAGCCGCTGCGCCGCTGGTGCTCCTCAACCTCACCCGGCGCGGCTTTCGCAACCGTGCCTACTGGCGCCGCTGGGGCGAGCGCTTCGGGCACGGTGCGCTGCCCAGGGACTGCCCGGTGTGGGTCCACGCGGTCTCGGTGGGCGAGGTGCAGGCGGCCGTGCCGCTCGTGCGCCTGATCCTGGAGCGCTACCCGGGCCTGCGGGTGGTGGTTACGACGACCACGCCCACCGGGTCGGAGCGGGTGCGCGCCGCATTCGACCACGAGGTCGAGCACGTGTACGCGGCCTATGACCTGCCCGGGGCGGTCGGCCGTTTTCTCGACCGGGCGCGGCCCCGGCTCGCCGTGTTCATGGAGACCGAGCTCTGGCCCAACACCCTGCGGCTCTGCGCCGAGCGCGCAATCCCGGTGGTGGTGGCCAACGCGCGCCTCTCCGAGCGCTCGGCCCGGGGGTACTCCCGTTTCCCGGGGGTGGTCGGGCCCATGCTGGGGCGGATCGGCGCCATCGCGGCCCAGGGCCCTCGGGACGCAGAGCGGTTCCTGGCCCTCGGGGTCCCCCGGGAGCGGGTGCAGGTCACGGGCAGCCTGAAATTCGACGTGCCACTGCCCGCGAGTCTGCGGGAGCAGGCCGAGGCGCTCCGGCGGCAGTGGGGGGTGGACCGCAGCGTCTGGGTGGCCGCCAGCACCCACGAGGGCGAGGAGAAGCGGATTCTGGATGCCTTCGACCGCCTGCTGCAGCACTGCCCCGGCAGCCTTCTGGTGCTCGTCCCGCGGCACCCGGAGCGGTTCGCACGGGTGCTCGCCCTGGCCCGCCGGATGGGGTTCCGGGTGGTTCAGCGCACCCGGGCGGGCGAGGACGTCACTCAGGCCCAGGTCTTCCTCGGGGACACCATGGGTGAGCTGCCGCTGTTCTTCGCGGCCGCGGACGTCGCCTTCGTCGGGGGCAGTCTGGTGCCCACCGGCGGCCACAACCTGCTCGAGCCCGCGGCCCTGGGGGTCCCGGTGCTCTTCGGCCCGCACGTCTTCAACTTCGCCGAGGTGAGCGGCATGCTCGTGGAGCGGGGGGCTGGCCGCCAGGTGCGGGGTGCCCGGGAGCTCGCCGCGGTGGTCTGCGAGCTCTTCCAGGACCCCAACCGGCGTCACGCCATGGGGGAGAGTGCCCGTGAGGCCGTCGTGGAGAACCGCGGCGCCCTCGAGCGGCTGATGACCGTCCTGGAGCCCCAGTTGGGGCTCCTCGCCGGCTCGGGGCGGGGGGACGCCTCTGGCGCGGCCCCCGTCAGTGCTTCAACCAGTCGTTGATGGGCACCAGGTCGTCGGGGGAGAGGGTTCCGGCGGCCTGTTTCAGGCGCAGACCGCCCAGGATGTACGTGTACTGGGCGTTCTTGTAGTCGCGCTTGGATTCGTAGGTGTTGCGCTGGGCATTCAGGACGTCCACCGAGGTGCGGGTGCCCACCTGGAAGCCGGCCTCGATCGCCTCCAGGGCCTTCTGGGTCGAGGTCAGGGCCTGGCGCAGGGCGGCGACGCCAGAGATGCTGTCGATGACGCCGTTGTAGGACTGGCGCGCCTGGCGGTGCGTGCCCCGACGGGCGGACTCGAGCTGCTCCAGGGCCTGCTGGTACTGGTGGCGGGCCTGCTCGGTCTGAGAGTAGGTCAGGCCGCCGCTGAAGATGGGCAGTGTGACCTGCAGTCCGATGGCGTCGGTGTAGTTGCGGCTCGGGCCACCCACGCTCAGGTCGGTCAGCTTGGGGCTCTCCGACTGGGCGGAATAGTTCCGTCCCGCCACCAGGTCCAGGGTCGGCAGGTGGCCGGAGGCGCGCCGCTTGATCTCCTCCTGGGCGACCTTCGAGGCGAAGGTGGCGGCCGCGACCTGCCGGTTCTCGGCGAGCGCCTTTTCCACCCAACGCTCCGCGCTGTCCGGGTCAGGCTTGAGCAGGGGCACCTCCTTGGCCAGCGGGGCCAACTGCTCGTAGTACTCCCCCACCAACTCGCGCAGGGCCTCGCGGGCGTTCTCGAGGGCGTTGCGGGCGCGGATCTCCTCCGCCACTGCGAGGTCGTGGCCGGCCTTCGCCTCCTCCACGTCGGTGATGGCGATGAGCCCCACCTCGAATCGCTGCAGGGCCTGGTTGTACTGGGAGAAGAATGCGTCCTTGGTGGTGATGCGGTACTCCAGGTTGTCCTCGGCCGCGAGCACCTCGAAGTAGCGCGCCGCGGCGCGCACGATCAGGTCCTGCGCCGCGGAGTCGAGCTCCGCGTTGGCCTGCTTGACCCGGTCGTCGGCCTGTCTCAGCTGGACCCAGCGGTCCCAGCGGAAGACCGGCTGGGTCAGGCTGAGCCCGTAGCCGTTCGTGTTGTAGCGGGCGTCATCGGCGACCATGCCGCTGCGGCTCCGGGCCTTGCGCCGACCGTCGTTGTACGCCGTCCAGGCGTCCAGGGATATATTGGGGAGCAGCGCAGCCCGGGCCTGGGGCTTGAATTCCTGGGCGGCCTTGTTTCCGGCGACCGCCGCGGCGAACTCGGCGTCGTTGTCCAGGGCGAGCTTGTAGGTCTCGATCAGGTCGATCGCCCCCGCAGCGGCGGGCAGGCCGAGCGCGAGGCTCACCGTCAAGGCCATCACCGAGGGGAGGTGCATTCTGTTTTTCATCCGGCGCTCCCGGTCAATAAGTCGGCATCGTGGGGTCGACGTCCCTGGCCCAAGCCGCCACTCCGCCGTCCAGGTTGATGATGTTCGTGAAGCCGGCCTGCTCGAGATACCGGGCGACGGCGAGGCTGCGCATCCCGTGGTGGCAGGCCACCACGATCTCGCTTCCCGGGTCGAGCCCTTCGATGGCCGCCGGCAACTGCCGCATGGGCACGAGCCGGCTGTCCGGCAGCCTGCAGATCTGGTATTCCCAAGGCTCGCGAACGTCCAGAAGCAGCGGCCTTGTATCGACCTTTTCGAGGTATTCCTGAAGCTGGCGGGCCGTGAAGCGCCGCATTCGTGCCTTCCCCTGCAAGCCCGCAGTACAGTATATAGCGTTGGGTAAGAGCAGGGCTAGGTAGAAACAACGCGTTTTTTCAGGAAATTGCACCCCGCTTCTGAAGCGGTCCCTGCGGAGCCCCCCGCGCCGGAGTGTCCTTTCTCCGCCCTCCGACCTTCTGTGAGGTGGTGCCATGAGCGCTGTCCCCGAGAATTTCCTCAGCCGCACCGCCCGCGTGGACCCGGCGGCAGTGCATCCGTTCCCGCGCTCGCGCAAGGTCTACGTGCAGGGCAGCCGGCCGGACCTCCGTGTTCCGATGCGCGAGATCGCGCTCGGCGACACCCCCTCGGTGCTCGGGGCGGAGAAGAACGCCCCGGTCACGGTCTACGACACCTCCGGCCCGTATACCGACCCCGGGGCTGCGATCGACGTCCGGAACGGCCTGGCGCGGCTGCGGGCCGCCTGGGTCGAGGAGCGGGGGGACACGCAGTCGCTCCAGGGCCCCAGCTCGGGGTATGGCCGGGAGAGAGCGGCCGATCCGGCGCTGGCGCATCTACGCTTCGCCGCTGCGCACCAGCCCCGGAGGGCCCGGCCCGGTCGCACCGTCACCCAGATGCACTACGCCCGCCAGGGGATCGTCACGCCGGAGATGGAGTTCGTGGCGATCCGGGAGAACGTGCGGCTTGCGGAGTACCGGGACCGGGGGCTCCTCGCGCGGCGCCACCCCGGGCAGGGGCTCGGCGCGCGCATCCCCCACGAGATCACGCCCGAATTCGTGCGCGCGGAGCTGGCGAGCGGACGAGCGATCCTGCCCGCGAACGTGAACCACCCGGAAGGCGAGCCGATGGTCATCGGGCGCAATTTCCTGGTGAAGATCAACGCCAATCTGGGCAACTCCCCGCTGTCCTCCTCGATCGAGGAGGAGGTCGAGAAGATGACCTGGGCCATCCGCTGGGGCGCGGACACGGTGATGGACCTCTCGACCGGGCCGCACATCCACGAGACCCGGGAGTGGATCATCCGTAACAGCCCGGTCCCGATCGGAACGGTGCCGATCTACCAGGCCCTCGAGAAGGTCGAGGGGCGGGCGGAGGAGCTGACCTGGGAGATGTTCCGGGACACCCTCCTGGAGCAGGCAGAGCAGGGGGTGGACTACGTCACCATCCACGCCGGCCTGCTGCTGCGCCACGTGCCACTCACGGCGCGCCGGCTGACCGGGATCGTCTCGCGCGGGGGCTCGATCCTCGCGAAGTGGTGTCTCGCCCACCACCGGGAGAACTTCCTGTACACGCATTTCGAGGAGATCTGCGAGATCCTGGCGGCCTATGACGTGGGTGTCTCGCTCGGCGACGGGCTTCGCCCCGGCTCCATCGCCGATGCCAACGACGAGGCCCAGTTCGGGGAGCTCGAGGCCCTGGGTGAGCTCACGCGCGTCGCGTGGAAGCACGACGTGCAGGTGATGATCGAGGGGCCCGGCCACGTACCGATGCAGCTCATCCGGGAGAACATGGACCGGGAGCTGCGGGACTGCCTCGAGGCGCCGTTCTACACGCTGGGCCCGCTCACGACCGACATCGCGCCCGGCTACGACCACATCACGAGCGCCATCGGTGCGGCGATGATCGGGTGGCTCGGCACGGCGATGCTCTGTTACGTGACGCCCAAGGAGCACCTGGGGCTCCCCGACAAGCAGGACGTCAAGGAGGGGATCATCGCGTACAAGATCGCCGCGCACGCCGCCGACCTGGCGAAGGGTCACCCGGCGGCGCAGTTGCGCGACAACGCGCTCTCCAAGGCCCGGTTCGAGTTCCGGTGGGAGGACCAGTTCAACCTGTCTCTCGACCCCGACCGGGCGCGCGAGTACCACGACGCGACGCTGCCGAAGGAGGCACACAAGCTGGCGCACTTCTGCTCCATGTGCGGGCCCCAATTCTGCTCCATGAAGATCACCCAGGACGTGCGTGACTTCGCCGAGCGCCACGAGGTCGAGGAGGAGGGGGCCGCCGAGCAGGGGATGCGGGACAAGGCCCGGGAGTTCATGGAGCAGGGGGCGAAGCTGTATCGCGAGGTCTAGTGAAGGGGAGCGAGATGACGGATTACCGCGACAGGCTCCGGGTCAAACCCGGTTCGAAGGTTCGGTTGAAGGACGTCGATCCGGGTTACCACGGTGACGGCGTGACCACCGCTGACGCCGCGGCCATGGTCGCCGCCTACGAGCGGCAGCTCGAGCTCGGTCAGCTGAAGCTCTACGCCGAGTCCCGGCGCTCGCTGCTGATCGTGCTGCAGGGGCTCGACGCGTCGGGCAAGGACGGCGTGTGTCGGCACGTGCTGGATGCGTTCAACCCCCTCGGAACGACGGTGAGTGCATTCAAGCAGCCGACACCGGCGGAGCTGGCCCACGATTTTCTCTGGCGTGTCCACGCGCGCGCGCCCGGCAAGGGCGAGGTGGCCGTGTTCAACCGCTCGCACTACGAGGACGTCCTGGTCGTTCGGGTGCACGGCCTGGTGCCCAGGAAGGTCTGGTCGCGGCGTTACGAGCAGATCAACGAGTTCGAGCGTCAGCTCGGCGCGTCGGGCACGACGATCCTGAAGTTCTTCCTCTACATCTCGAAGGACGAGCAGCTCGAGCGTTTCCGCGACCGTCTCGAGGATCCCCGTCGGAACTGGAAGATCTCGCTCGGCGATTACGAGGAACGCAGCCACTGGGACGAGTACATCGAGGCCTACGAGGAGGCCCTGGAGCGGTGCTCGACCGACGATGCCCCGTGGTATGTGATCCCCTCGAACCGCAAATGGTTCCGGGACCTGGCGGTGTCCCAGATCCTCTGCGCCACGCTCGAGGACATGGACCTCAGATACCCGGAGCCCTCAGTCGACCTGGAGGAAGTTCGTCGTCAATATCACCTTGCGGCCACCGGGGACGGCGGGCGCAAGAAGGTGAAGCCGGGGAAGGGTCGGCCAGAGCGCTGATCCGCTGACGGCTGCCGCCAGGCTCGGACCGCGTTTCACGTCGCGTCGTGCCGGCTCGCCGCGAGCTGCGTGGCGACGAGGTTCGCGAACACTCCGTCCGCCGCGACCAGCTCCGCAAAGGTGCCGCGCTCCACGATGCGTCCCTGGTCGAAGACCAGGATCCGGTCGGCGTCCCGGACCGTCGACAGACGGTGCGCGATGACGAACGTCGTGCGGTTGTGGGTCAGCGCCTTCAGCGCCCTCTGCACCCGCGCCTCGGTGGCGGCGTCGAGCGCGGAGGTGGCCTCGTCCAGGATCAGGACGGGGGGATCCTTCAGCAGGGCGCGGGCGATGGCGAGGCGCTGACGCTCGCCGCCCGAGAGGGTGGACCCGCGCTCACCCACCAGGGTCTGGTAGCCCCGGGGCTGGCGCAGGATGAAGTCGTGGGCCTCGGCGAGGCGTGCCGCTGCCTCGAGCTCCGCGTCGGTCGCGTCGGGCTTGCCCACCCGCAGGTTCTCCGCGATCGAGCGGTTGAACAGCAGGCTCTCCTGGAACACCACTCCGATGTTCTGGCGCAGGCTCGCGAGCGTGACCTCGCGGATGTCGACGCCGTCGATGAGGATGCGGCCCGCCGTGGGGTCCCAGACCCGGTGCAGCAGGGAGAGGGCGGTCGTCTTCCCGGCCCCGGTGTGACCCACCAGCGCGACGGTGCTCCCTGCGGGTACCTGCATGTCCACGTCCGCGAGCGCGCGTTGCCCGCCACGGTAGGCGAAGGACACCCCCTCGAAGGCCACGTCGCCCCGCACCCGGGGCAGCGTCGCGGCGCCGGGGCGCTCGGCGACGTTCGAGCGGGTGTCCAGGACCTGGAAGAACTCGCGCAGGGCCGGGAGCTGGAAGAACAGGCGCGAGGCGAACCCCATCGCATGCTCCAGGCGCCCGATGAGCAGGTTCGCGAAGCCCATGAAGCTCACCACCTCGCCGACGGTCGCCTCCCCGGCCAGTGTGAGCCAGGTCCCGAGCGCGAAGATGGAGATGACCGCGAGGGTGCTCGCCGCGCGCGTCATCACGCTCACCAGGGCCCACCAGTTCAGCACCGGAAACTGCGCGCGCAGCACCTTTCTCGAGATGTCCGAGAAGTTCCTGGTCTCGGCCTCGTGGCGCACGAAGCTCTGGACCACGACCACGTTGGCCAGCGCGTCGCTCGCCGAGGCGGCGAGCTGGGAGTGTTGGGATTCCACCTCGGATTGCGCCCGCTCCGTACGCCGGATGACCAGCGTCGTCATGACCGCGAAGAGGACCACGAGCACGATCAGCAGGAGCGCGAGGCGCCAGTTCAGGAGCAGCGTGAGAGGCAGCAGCACCAGGAGGGTGACGAAGGTCTCCAGGTGCTCCCGGAAGAACGCGAGCCAGAGCCCGAACAGGTGGTCCGCCCCCTGCAGCATCACCTTCAGCAGGCGTCCGGAGTGGATGTCGCCGTGGAAGGCGAGGGGCAGAGCCAGCACGTGCTCGAAGAAGCGCTGCATGGCACCCAGCCGGTTGCGGTGGGCCAGGCGGTCGGCGAAGAGCGCGACCAGGATGTTCGCGACGATTCCGGTCAGCCCCACGACGCCCCAGAGGGTGAGGAGGAGGACGGTATCGTGCCAGACCTCCCCCGCCGGCCGGCCAGCGATGCCTGCAAGGACGTCCACGACCTTGCCGAACAGGACCGGCTCGGCGAAGTGGAGACCGGCCAGCGCCAGGTTGGCCAGCGCCAGCGTCACCGCAAGGCCGCGCTCGGGGGTGAGCAGGGCGAGCACGCGCCGGTACACGTTCAGGAATTCCATGGCTCTCCCTCAGCGACCGAAGAGCCGCTCTCGGAATGACTCGATGGCCCCGGGGGTGTGGCGCATGCGGAAGAGCCGGTTGGCGAGCACCTTGTTGCGGAAGTCGGGCCGCTCGCTCTCTTCGAGGAGCCGCTCGAAGGTGACCAGGTAGGGCTCGATGCGCTCCCCCGGCTCGCGCTCGGGCTCACCGACCTGGCGGCAGCGCCGCGCGATGAAGTCGTGCGTGGTCCACTGGATGTTCGAGCCGAAGGTCTCGGTCTGCCAGGGCTCGATGCCCTCGGGCGCCATGCCGAGCTCCTCGCGCAGCTCCCGTAGCACCGTCTCCTCGGGGGTGTGTCCCCGGTCGATGCGCCCGCCGGGCACGGCGACGAATCGGCCGACGAAGGGCTGCTCCTCGCGCAGCAGGATCACCCGGTCATCGGGGGTGGTCGCAAGGATCTGGACTGAAGGCAGGCGCCGGACGGCTTCGAACGTCGCGGTGCTGCCGTCGAACAACTCCTGCTCCCACTGGAAGACGTCGAAGAGGACCCCGCTGAACACGCAGCGGGCGTGGGAGGGAATTCGACTCATGAGCCTCTCTACCACAAGCCCCCGTGGAAGTTAAGAAGCGTCCCGGCGAAGCGGTGTACGATAGCGTCTTCCAGGGTCCGAGACCGACCGGAGGCCCCGAGCCCGTGCCCAGCCCCAGACGCGGTGAGCGCGCTGTATCGCTCGCTTTAATCCTTCTGACCCTTCTTCTCGGCCTGCTGAACCCGGCCGGGGGACGGGCTGCGGAGTCCGCGGCGCTCTCCGCGGAGCAGATCGAGGCCCGGATCAAGGAAGTCGAGGGCCAGACCGGGCTCGACGACGCGCAGCGGGCAAGACTCGCGGAGCTCTACCGCCAGGCCCTGGCGCAGCTCGAAGCGGTCAAGAAGAGCGAGTCGCTTGCCGGCACCTATCGGGCGGCGGTGGAAAGCGCCCCCCGGGAGACCCGCGCCATCCGGGACGCGCTGGCGAAGCCGGCGCCGGCGGAGAAGTCGCCGCTGCCCGCGGGGGTGGGGCCCGATACGCCTCTCCCGGAGCTCGAGCAGCGGTTGGCGCGGCAGAAGGTGGACCTCACGGGTGTGGAGGCGCGCCTCGCGGGCCTCGAGAAACAGCTGCAGGAGCAGCAGGGGCGCCCGGGGGCAGTCCGCCAGGAGCTGGCCGAGGCCCGGCGGGCGCTCGAGGCGCTGGGTCAGGAGGACCGGGCTCCGGTGCCGGCCGGGGAATCGGCGGCTGCCACCGACGCCCGCAAGGTGCTCCAACAGACCCGTCTCGCCGCGCGCAGCGCGGAGGTGGTGCGCCTCGAGCAGGAGCTGGCGAGCCACCCCGTGCGGCTGGAGCTCCTGAACGCCCAGCGGGACCAGACGGCCCGGGAGGCCAGCGCCGCCCAGGACGCAGTCCGCCGGCTCGACGAGCTGGTCAACCAGGGCCGGCGGGTCGCCGCGGCCATCGCAGTGCAGCAGACCGCCCGCGCGGAGCAGGCCGCGGAGGCGAAGCACCCCGCGATCCGCCGGCTCGCCGAGGCCAACGCCCATACCGGGGCGGCCCTGGCCGCCCTGACCAGCGAGGCGGAGGAGGTCAACGCCCTGCGCGAGGCGACCGAGACCCGGGTCGCCCAGCTCGAGCAGGATTTCCAGAGCGCCCGGCAGAAGCTCGAGGTGGCCGGTCTCAGTCAGGCCCTCGGCAAGGTGCTGATGGAGCAGCGCAACCGCCTGCCGGACCAGCGCCGCGTGCTGCGGGGCGAGACACCCCCGCTGGCCCTGGCCCACGAGCGCCAGCGCCGGCTCGGGGAGGTGGGCCTCGAGCAGGTGCAGGTCGCGGACGAGCGTCGGCAGGTCGCTGATGTGGGGCGAGCGGTCGAGCGGACCCTCACCGAGCAGGTGAGCGAGGTCCACGAGAGCGCCCAGCGTGAGGCGATCCGGGAGGAGCTCACTCGGCTTCTGAAGGACCGCCAGCAGTTGCTGCAGCAGCTCGGAACGGCCCAGGGGGACTACCTGCGCGAGCTCGGGGAGCTCGAGTTCGTCCAGAAGCGGCTCGAGGACACGAGCGGCGCCTTCCGGCAGTTCCTGGACGAGCACCTGCTCTGGATCCCGAGCCAGCACCCGCTGGGCGCGCGCACGCCGGGCGACCTGCTGGCGGCGGTGGGCTGGCTCTTCTCCATCGAGAACTGGTGGGGCCTGCTGGTGGTGGTCGGCCACGAGCTGGTGGCGGCGCCCGCCCTGGCCGCGTTGACGGCCTTCGGGATCGGGGCGCTCGCTTGGGGTGGGATTGCCCTGCGCCGGCGGGTCGCCGAGCACTACACCCTCGTGGGCAGGCCCAACTCCGACCGGTTCGTCTACACCGTCGAAGGGCTTCTCGACACGCTGCTGCTCGCAGTGCCGCTGCCCCTGCTGATGTGGCTGACGGGGCGGGCGCTGCAGTTCTCGCCCGAGGCGACCGATTTCACACAGGCGGTCGGGTCCGGGCTCCGGGGTGGGGCGCCGTTCCTGCTGAACACGAGTGTCTTCCTGCGCCTGTGCTCTCCGGGCGGGGTGGCCGCGGTGCACTTCCGCTGGCCGGACCCGTTGTTGCGCCAGCTGCGCCGCCAGCTGCGTTCGATCGTGACGATCGGCCTGCCGCTCGCGCTGCTCGCCGCGACCTTCGGGACCTCCACGAGCGAGGCGTACCGCGCCGGTCTGAGCCGGGTGGCCTTCATGGGGATGATGGTCCTGTTCGCGGTCATCCTGCAGCGCCTGCTGCGGCCCGACGGTGCTCTGATGCAGAGTTACTTTGCGGCGCACCCGAACGGCTGGTTGTTCCGGCTGCGGCGCCTCTGGCCGCACCTGGCGGTCGGGATGTCCCTGGGGCTCGCCCTCCTCGCGGCGGTCGGCTACTACTACAGCGCCGGCCACCTCGCGAGGCGGATGGTCGACACCGTCTGGCTCTTCATGGGGGCCGCCGTCGTGCAGAGCCTGGTCGTGCGCTGGCTGACCCTCACCCGGAGCCGGCTCGCGTTGCAGTTGGCGCGCGAGCGCCGGGAGGCGGCGCTGGCGGCCCGGGAGGCGAGGGCGGGGGGGGCGGAGCCTGCGCCGGCCCCCGCGGAGGCTTTCGGGGTCGACCTGGCGGCAGTCGACGCCCAGACCCGCAAGCTGCTGCGCACGGTCATCCTGCTGGCGCTCCCGGTGGGTCTCTGGCTCATCTGGGCCGACGTGCTGCCGGCCCTGAACATCCTGGAGCGGGTCGAGCTCTGGCACCAGACGCAGGTCATCGACGGGCAGGAAAGGGTCGTGCCCGTCACCCTGCAGAGCCTGTTCCTCGCCCTGCTGGTGGCGGTCGTGGCGACCGCCGCCGCGCACAACCTGCCAGGGCTGCTCGACCTCGCCATCTTTCGACACGCCTCCCTGGAGCCCGGGGTTCGCTATGCGATCTCCAAGGCGACGGGGTACGCCATCGCCGCGGCCGGCGCCCTGCTCGCGTTCGGGGTACTCGGTCTCAGCTGGGCGCAGGTGCAGTGGCTGGTGGCGGCCCTCGGCGTCGGTCTCGGCTTCGGTCTGCAGGAGATCTTCGCCAACTTCATCTCGGGCCTGATCATCCTCTTCGAGCGCCCGGTGCGGGTCGGTGACACGGTGACGGTGGGGGAGCTCACCGGCACCGTCTCGCGCATCCGGATCCGCGCGACGACCATCACCGACTTCGACCGCAAGGAGATCATCGTCCCGAACAAGTCCTTCATCACCGAGCGGGTGGTGAACTGGACGCTCACCGACGCCGTCACCCGGGTGCGGGTGCAGGTGGGGGTAGCCTACGGCTCGGACCCGGAGAAGGCGCTGCGCGTGATCCTGAGGGCGGTGCGGTCGGTGCCCAAGGTGCGATCGGAGCCCGAGCCCCGGGTGTTCTTCATGGGCTTCGGGGACAGCGCGCTCGACTTCGACGTGTACGTCTTCGCGAGCGAGCTGGCCGACCGCCTGCCGATTGTCAACGACATCCACGTCGCCGTGGAGCGGGCCCTGCGGGAAGAGGGGATCGAGATCCCGTTTCCCCAGCGGGACATCCATATCCGCAGCGCACCCTGGGGATTCGGCTCCGCCACGCCCGTGGCCCTGGCGCCGGGCCCGTCCGCGGGGCAACTTGCGCCTGCCCCGCAAAGCCGCTAGCGTACCGGCCGGCCCACCCCAGCGGGACCCGCGAAGTCCCTGCCGCGTTGCCCATGCACCCACGTTTTCGCCTGCTCGGCTTGCTCGCGGACGGCCATTTCCATTCGGGGGAGGCGCTCGGTGCGGCGCTCGACCTGAGCCGCGCCGGGGTGTGGAAGCTGGTGCAGTCGCTCGCGGACCTGGGCCTGGAGGTGTCCGCCGTGCCGGGGCGGGGATACCGCCTGGAGCACGCCTTCCAGCTTCTCGACGCAGAGCGGATCCTGTCGGCTGTCGACCCGGCGGCGCGGGGGCGCCTGGCGCGGGTCGAGGTCCTGCCGACGGTCGATTCCACCAATCGATTCCTCCAGTCGCTCGGTGCCTCCGGTGCGCCCTCCGGGACGGTTTGCCTCGCGGAGCACCAGTCCGCCGGGCGGGGGCGGCGCGGCCGGACGTGGATCTCGCCCTTCGGTGCAGCCCTCTATCTCTCGCTGCTCTGGCGCTTTCCCCTGGCTCCGGCCGCCCTGGGGCCGCTCAGCGTCGCCGTGGGGGTCCTGGTCGCCGAGGCCCTGGAGGACCTGGGCGTCGAGGGTGCCGGCCTCAAATGGCCGAACGACCTGCTCTGGCGAGGACGCAAGCTCGCCGGGGTACTGACCGAGGTCGCGGGGGAGGCCACCGGCCCGGCCCAGGTCGTCATCGGCCTGGGAGTGAACGTCCATCTTCCTCCCGCGGTGGGCGATGCCATCGACCAGCCCTGGGTCGACCTGAGCACGATCCAGGGGGGCCGCGTGGACCGCAACGTCCTCGCGTCGCGCCTTCTGGAGCGGCTCTCCATCGGCCTCGACCGGTTCTCCCGCGAGGGTTTCGCCCCGTTCCGCGGCGCCTGGGATCGGCTGGACCTCGCCCGCGGGCGCCCGGTGGTGATGACCCTGGGCGAGGGGAGGGTGGCCGGTACCTGTCGCGGTCTCGACGACAGCGGCGCCCTCCTGGTCGAGAGCCAGGGGCGTACGGGGCGTTACCTCTCGGGTGAGGTCAGCTTGAGGCTGCCCGCGTGACCCTGGTCGCGGACATCGGCAATTCCCGCCTGAAGTGGGCGACGGCCGGGGCTGGAGGGCTCGCGGACGCGGGTGCCGCCGAGCACCGCACTGCGGGCCTCGCCCGGACCCTGGAGGACGCCTGGGGGCGGCTGAGGGCGCCCTCCCGCGTGGTCGTGGCGAACGTGGCCGGTGAGGTGGCCGGCGGGGTGGTGACCGGCTGGGTGCTTGCGCGTTGGGGCCTGGTGCCGGAGTTCGTGGTCGCGGGCGAGGCCGCGGCAGGCGTGCGCAACGCCTACCCGGAGCCCGAGCGGCTGGGCGCCGACCGGTGGGCCGCGCTGATCGGGGCCCGGTCGCTCTCTGCGGAGGCTGCCTGCGTCGTGGACTGCGGCACCGCCGTGACCGCGGACGCCCTCTCGGCCCACGGGGAGCACCTGGGGGGGCTCATCCTCCCCGGGCTCGTCCTGATGCGCCACAGCCTCCTCGCCGGCACCGCCGACGTTCGTCCAAGCGGGGCGGCCGACGTGGCTCTCCTGGCGCGCAACACCGCCGGGGCCGTACTGGCAGGCACGCTCTACGCCCTGGTGGCTGCCGTCGACCGGATCGCGGCCGACGTCTCGGCGGAGATCGACGGGAAGGTCGAGCTGTTCCTGACCGGCGGTGACGCCGCCTTGCTGTTACCCTTGCTGGGTCGGCGCTGGAGGCACGAGCCGGAGCTGGTGCTCCGGGGGCTTGCGGTCCTGGCCGACGCGGGCCCCGGGGACTGACCCATGAAGTGGATCCTGTACCTGCTCGTCCTGGCCAACGCGGCGTTCTTCGCCTGGCAGTATCAACTCCGGGTGGCGGTCCGGGCCGCCTCCGAGGCGCGGGAGGCCGCCCGTCCCGCCTACGTGACACGCCTGGTCCTGCTCTCCGAGGCTCCAGAGAGAAGTGGGGAGTCAGGGGCCCCCGGGACGGGGCAAACGGCGGAGGAGCGACCCACCGCAGCGAGCCCGGCAGCAGCGGGTCTGGAAGCGGCGAGTCCGGAAGCGGCGAGTCCGGAAGCGGCGGGTCCGGTAGCGGCGCGTCCGGCAGCAGCGAGTCCGGCAGAGGAACCGAAACCCGACGGTGCTCCCGGGATGCGGGACGTCCCGGCGCCGGTGTCTCCCGTGGCGGTTCCGCTTCCGACCCCTGCGCCGGTCACGGCATCGGTCCTCTCTGCTGCGGCGCCGCCCGTGGGTCCGGCCGCAGCGCCGTCTCCGGGCCTGGCAGCGGCACCGTCCGCGGAGCCGGCCACGGCGCCACCCGTGGTGTCGGCCGCAGCGCCCCCCGTGGTGCCGCCGGCTGCTCCGGCCCCCTCACTGCCCCCGACGGGCGAGCCTGCGGGTCTCCTTCGGGGGGAGACTGCGCTGGACCCGGCCGGGCGCCTGCCCGCACCTCCCGCCGCGACCGTGGCGGAAGTTGCCGAGCCGCGGCGGTGCTACCGCGTGGGGCCCTTGGCGGAGGATGCTCCCGTCGACCCTGTACGGACTTGGCTCGCCCAGCACGGTGGCGAGGTGCAGAGCCGGGTGGAGCAACGTCAGGAGCCTCGCAGCTTCTGGGTCTATCTCCCGCCTGCGCCCTCGGCCCAGGCTGCCCGGGAAGCGGCTGACCGCCTGCAGGCCGAGGGAGTGAAGGACGTCATGCGCGTCACCGCCGGGGCGAAGACGAACGCGATTTCCCTCGGGCTCTACAACCGGCGTGCCGCCGCCGACCAGCGGGTCAGCGAGCTCAAGCGTGCCGGATACGCCGCGGAGGTGGAGACGCGGCACAAGGAGGTCCGGGAGACGTGGCTCGACGCGACCTTCGCCGGGCCGAAAGCCCCGCCGCGCGAGGCGCTTCGCGCCGCGTTCCCCCAGGTGCAGGTCGTCGACACCGACTGTCCCTGAGACGCAGTCGGGGGCTTGGCCTTGCCGCGGTAAATCCTGGCCTGGTTGGGCCGCTAACCCGTGAGGTCCAGCGAGCTCAGCACAGGGGGGTCGATGTCTGCGGCGCAGCCAGTACAGCGGTGGAGCGATAACGTCCGCTTCGGGGGAGACGCATCCGGTTACGTCGTCCAGGAATTTCGCCCGGACGACGAGGATGTCGAGAACCGGCTCCTCTTCGACATTTATCAAGCCTACGCCGACAATCAGTTGGAAATCCCGGCAGTGCCCGAGCTGGCCGAGCGCATCCGGCGCGCGGTGGACGACACCTCGAACGGCGCGGCGGAGGTTGCCCGCGTCGTGCAGGCCGACCCCGCCGTGGCGGCGCGGGTGGTGCGGGTGGCGAACAGCGCGGCCTACGCCGGAAAGGCTCCCGCGCGAAACCTGCGGGAGGCGGTCGTGCGCCTCGGCCTGCAGCCGACCCGCGACCTGGTGGTCGCGGTCACGATGCAGCAGATCTTCTCCAACGCCCACGCGGCGCTGCGCCGGCGGCTCCTGGAGCTCTGGCGCCACAGCACCCACGTGGCGGCGGTGACCTTCTCGCTCGCGCGCCGCCTGAAGGGAATGGACGCCGAGCGAGCGCTGCTCGCGGGTCTTCTCCACGACATCGGCGCAGCGGTCCTCATCACCCACGCGGGGCGTTGGCCGGAGCTCGTGGAGGAACCCAAAAAACTGGAGCGGGTCGTCGGCTCCCTGGGGGGCGAAATCGGGGTTCTGGCGCTGTCCCGTTGGGGGTTCGAGGATGACCTGCTCGCGGCCGCGCGTGAGGCCGAGTCCTGGCAGCGACAGCCTTCGACCCCGCCCGAGCTCTGCGACGTCGTGCTGATCGCGCAGCTCTACGCCCTCAGCACGGGTGAGGGCGCGCCCGCGGGGCTCCCGGCCCTCGATAGCGTGCCGGCGTACACGACCCTCGGCCTCGCCACCATGCCGGCCGGCGACATCACCCAGATGCTGCGCGAGGCGCAGCAGGAAATCATGGAACTGCGCCGGCTCCTGCTCGGCTGAGCTGGCGCGGCCTGCCCCGGCCCTACTGGGCCAGGTTGAGGGTGGTCGTCGCCCAGCGGTCGTTGCCCGCGGGGCTCGACGCCGGATCGAGACCACGCCGATCGAGGAGGTCGCGCAGGAAGCCGATCTCCTCTCCGATCTCGAAGTCGAATCCCTTGCGGTTACCGCCGCGGTCGTCGAGCAGCAGGGCATTCAACATGCCCAGTCCTTCGCGCGTGCCCCAGAGATTGACGATGCGGTCCATAACGTGGGGGAAGCGCCCTGCCAGTCCGTCCCCGGCCTGCGGGGCTCGGTCCCACCGGGGAGCGGAGACGTTGTAGCGCTGCTGGAATCGTTGCCCCTGCCGTTCGAAGGCCTCGTGGTCTCCCATCGTCCGCAGGAGGTCGAAGAGCATCGTCCACGGCCTCAGATCGGGTCGTGCGTCGTTGTCCATGCCCACCGCCTGTTCCAGGACGTAACGGGCCTCCTCCCGCTGGTCGAAGAGCAGGTGGAGCTCGGCCTCGAGCAGCAGCCGATGCACAGGTCCCTGGCCGTCATCCGCGGTTCCCAACGGCGCAGGTGCGGGCGGCGCGACGGCGGCCTCCGCCAGCGGCGCCGCCGCGCCTGCCGACAGTTCGGGCAGCGCGTCCGGCACCGAGAACCGGGAGGTGGGCTCAGGGGAGGGAGCCGCCTGGCGCGTGCTCGATGGCTCCGGTGAGCGAGTGGCCCGTCGGATGCTCGAAGGCTCCCCGTGACCGAGGGCCGGAGCCGCCGGGCCGCGAGGCCGGGTGCGGACTCCTCCGCCGGTCATGGCCGGAACCGGCAAGGCATCGTCGGAGGTCTCCGGGCGGCGCCGGCCCGATCGTCCGAGCAGGTACGCCAGCGGAACCCCGGCAACTGCCAGCAGCCCGAGCGGATACCACGCGCCTGTGTCGAAGCCCGTCTGGGCAGGCTGCGGGTTGGCGGACGGTGGCGGTGGCGGGGGTGTCGGCGTTGCGGCGGGCAAGGAGACGGCGGCGCGCGTCTGGGTCACCTGCGCGTCCAGCTGAGCGACCCTCTCGGTCAACTCCCGGATGCGTGTCTGGGCCGACGTGAGTTGCGCGTTCAAATCGGCGATCAGCGTGCCCTGGGATGCGTCGGTCGCGTCCGGCTTCGCGGCGGGCCCCGTATCCGCCGGAGTGGTCTCGGCGGCCTGCGGGGCCTGGGCCACCGACACTGGCGACTCCCGTGTGGGCAGAGGCGCAGTGACCCTTGCCGTGGAGGCGTCCGCTCCGGTCGAGGCGGCAAGGGGGCTGCCCTGGGGGCTCACTGCGTCCTCTTCCTCGGCGGAGAGGATCCGCAGGCCCCCGCGAGGCGTGGCCTCGCCGGGAGTGGGGACGCTCGGGGACCCGGTCCTGGCTCGCTCCCCCGCCGCAATGGTAGGAGGTGCGTCGGGCACGCGAATGGATGCGCCGAGGGGGAGCCGGTTCGCGTCCCCCTGGGGGAATACGTCGGGATTCGCGGCCACGACGGTCTCCACCAGGCGCCAGCGCTCGGGGCGGTTCGCCTCCGGGTACAGCCGGGAGACGATCCCGTAGAGCGTGTCACCGCGCTGCACGCGCACGGTGCGGGCACCGGAGACGGTGGTCGCCTCGAGGGGCGTGGCCCGGGGCCGGCTGCGGGCCGGGGTCCGTGAGGTCGCTGTGTCGGCCGCGCCCGTGGCGGTGGGCGGGGCCGTCCGGGCCTGCGGCGGGGCGGGCTCGGCCCGGGGGAGCGCAGCCTGGGCGGGCAGACGCCCGGCCCAGACGGAGGCCGGCGGGTCGAGCAGCAGGGTGTACTCGCGGCGGACGGGTGCCGCGCCGGGGCAGTCGGCCGCGAGGACGAACGCGACCACGGGCTCGAGCACGGCGCGCTGGGTGCGGACCCGGAGCAGGTAGCCGCCGTCCCGAGGCTCGAGTGCCACCCGGGCCCTGGGGATGCCAGGGAAGCCGCTGTCTGCGGGTGCCGCCTTCACCGAGACGCACCCGGACTCGACGGTCTCGTCGGCGCCCGCGCGAATCACCGTCCTCGCGGAAAAAGGCTCGCCCAGGTGGGACTCTACGGTGAGCTCGCCCAGTCCCAGGGCGAGGGCGCCGAGCGGTGCCAGCCCCAGGACCGCGAGGGACCCGGTGGCGAGGGCAGCGCTTCGAATGCTCGCCGCGACCGGGCGAAGGATGGAGCCCCGATGCGCCGCGGGGACCGCTGCGGCCGGGGTGTGGTGGACCGAACTCGGATGTGCTCTGTCGCGGCTCTTCATCGGCTTCCGCCACCTGCCGCGACTCCAGGGGAGTCGTGGCCCGGTGGCCTCCCTCCCTCAGCCCGGGCGCGCGCCGGGCCCAGTGCCCGCAACGCATCACCTGCCCTAGCGACTGACACTATGATCTCTTGAACAGTTTCGCGCAACTATCTGAAGACTATAAAAACGAAAAAAGGGCCTGCACCCGGGTGCAGGCCCTCGATCATGGCTGGGGGACTAGGATTCGAACCTAGATTGACGGAGTCAGAGTCCGCTGTCCTGCCGTTAGACGATCCCCCAGGAGTGCGGACAGCGACCCGGAATCAGCGCTTGGAGTACTGCGGGCGCTTGCGGGCCTTGTGCAGACCGACCTTCTTGCGCTCCACCGCGCGCGAGTCGCGGGTGACGTAACCCGCCTGGCGGAGCGGGCGGCGCAGCCCCTCGTCGTACTCCACGAGGGCGCGCGTGATTCCGTGCCGAATGGCGCCGGCCTGGCCGTTGCTTCCCCCGCCTGCGACCGTGACCACCACGTCGAGCCGGTTGGCCAGCTGCGACAACTCCAGGGGCTGGCGCACCAGCATCCGGGAGGTCTCACGCCCGAAGTAGTCGTCCAGGGAACGCTCGTTGATCGTGATCTGCCCGGTGCCGGGCCTCACGAAGACTCGGGCGGTCGCCGTCTTGCGCCGTCCGGTGCCGTAGTTCGTCTCGGTTGCCATTCTGCCTTTCGCTCGCTTGCGTCAGATTTCCAGGGGCTGCGGCTGCTGGGCCGTGTGCTTGTGCTCGGCGCCCGCGTAGACCTTGAGCTTGCGGTACATCGCCCGGCCCAGGGGGCCCTTCGGCAGCATGCCCTTCACCGCGTGCTCGATGATCCGCTGGGGGGCGTGGTCGATCTGCTTGTCGAAGCGGATGGACTTGATCCCGCCGGGATAGCCGCTGTGGTGGTAGTAGAACTTCTGGGTCCGCTTCTTCCCGGTCACCGCGACCTTCTCCGCGTTGACCACGATGATGTAGTCCCCGGTGTCGACGTGCGGCGTGTACTCGGGCTTGTGCTTGCCCCGCAGCCGTCGCGCCACCTCCGTGGCGAGGCGCCCCAGGACCTTGTTGGTCGCGTCGACCACGAACCACGCCCGCTCTACGCTCTCGGGCTTCGCTGTGAAGGTGCTCATTCTGGTCAAACTCCGTACGGCCGAACGGCGCTGAGTCTCTATCCAGCGCCGGGGCGTGCCTGAGGCGCTAAAGCTGCGGAATCCTACCGGCGAGTGGAGGTTGTGTCAACGGCGACACCCCAGGTGACACGCAAAAAAAAAGGCGCGGCGGGGAGCCGCGCCGAACCACCAAAGGAGGATGGATGGAGGAGTCGAGAGCCCGGGTCTCCCCGTGCTCTCGATTACTATCCTCTAATATTCTTATCTACTTGTCAACCCCCTTCTTCCTGGGGCAATCAGAAGGTTGCACGTGCCGGGCCTGAAAGGGCAACCCGGCGAGGCCACCGGGAGAGTGACAGGGGAGTCCTTTCGGGCCGTCGGCGGCCCGCTTGGAGAGGGCCGGCGCTCCCGGTATAACGCCGGGGTGGACTCCCCCGACCCTGGCGCTCTCTCCCCTCGCGCCGTCCGCCTCCTGGCGGAGGCGGACCTGTGCGTGAAGTGCGGGCTGTGTCTGCCGCGCTGCCCGACCTACGCCCTGTCCCGGGAGGAGGGGGAGTCGCCCCGGGGGCGGATCGCCCTGGGTCAGGGACTCGCCAGCGGCGCACTGCCGGTGACCGCCCGACTCGCAGAGCACCTGGGAAGCTGCCTGAGCTGCCGTGCCTGCGAGGCCGCGTGTCCCGCAGGGGTGCCCTACGGGCGCATCATCGAGGCCGCCCGCGGCATTCTCACCGAACAGCGCCCACCAGGAATGGCTGCACGCTGGGCGCTGCGGGTGGCGGCACGGGCCCCCGTCGATCGGCCTAACTGGTGGCGGGCCGCCATGGCCGCGCTTCGCGCCTACTCACTGAGCACCGTGAGGCCCTCCTTCGAGCGGGTGCTGGAACGGGTGTGGCCGCGTCTCGCCCGCCTGGCGCGCTATGTCCCCCGCCTCGAGCCCGGTCCAGCCTGGAAGCCGTACTACCCGCCGGTCGGTGAGTCCCGGGGCGAGGTTGCCCTGTTCCTGGGTTGTGTGGCGCGGGAGGTGGACCGCCCGACTCTCGAGGCCTCGGTCCGTGTCCTCAATCGGCTCGGGCTCGGGGTGCACGTGCCTGCGGGGCAGGGCTGTTGCGGCGCGATGCATCTCCACGGGGGCGACGAGCGCGAGGCACTGAGGTTGGCGAAGCGCAACTTGCGGGCCTTCTCGGGCACGGCCGGTCCGGTCGTCGTCGCCGCCAGTGGTTGCGCCGCGGCCCTGCTCGAGTACGGGCGTCTGGCGCAGGGGGAGGCCGAGGTCGTGGACGAGGCCCGGGAGTTCACCCGCCGGGTGGCCGAGGTGACCGACCTGATGACGCGCCTGGAATGGCCGGCGGAGGTGACGGTTGCCCCCCTCCCGTTGCGGGTGGCGGTGCACGAGCCCTGCTCGCTGCGCAACGTGCTGCGCCGGGCCGAGGCCCCGTACCGGTTGCTCGCCCGTATCCCCGGGCTCGAGGCCCTGCCGCTCCCCGGGAACGACCGCTGCTGCGGGGCCGCGGGAACCCACATGGTCACCCGCCCCGAGGCCGCGGACTCCCTCCGGGGGGAGAAACTGGACGCGCTCGGCCGGGTGTCCGCCGACGTCGTCGTTACCGCGAACGTGGGCTGCGCGCTGCATCTCGCCGCCGGTGTCACCGGCCGGGGCGGCCCGACCGAGGTGCTCCATCCCGTGGTGCTGCTGGACCGTCAGTTGCGTTGAGCCACGGCCGGCCCGAAGAGGGCTTCGCGTCTGCAAACGGGGCTTCTCGGGCCGGCACGGTTTCTGGATACTGTGGCTCATGGACGGCCCGGGGCAGAGCGGGTGGGCGGGCGCGGGCTCGCAAGGGGGGGCTGGCGCCGAGGCCTGGTGGCGCGTGCGCCCCGCCCAATTCCTCTCCTTCGGGCTGGTCGGCGTGGTGGCGGCGCTCTTCCACTACGGCACCCTGATCGGGCTCGTGGAGGTCGCGAAGCTGGGACCGGTGCCGGCCTCGGCGGCCGGTTTCATCGTGGGCGGTCTGGTGAGCTACTGGCTCAACTATCACTGGACTTTTCGCTCCCGCCGGAGCCACAGGGGCGCCCTGCCGACCTTCTTCCTCGTGGCGTTCGCCGGTCTGGGCCTGAACACCCTTCTGATGGCGGCACTGACCGGCTGGGTGGGTCTCCAGTACGTGCTCGCCCAGGTCCTCACCACCGGCGCCCTGCTGTTCTGGCACCTCCTCGCCAACCGCCGGTGGACCTTCTCGTGACCTCGAATCCTGGGCCCAAGACCTGGACCGAGTTCTTCGCGGGCGACCACGCCATCTACGTCAACGCGCGCCACCTGCAGGTGCACTACGAGCGGCAGGCCCGGGACCTGCTGCGGCTGCTCGCCGGGCGCGTGCGGCCCCGGCTGCTCGACTTCGGCTGCGGGGACGCGCTGGCGGCGCCGGACCTGGCGGCTGCGGGGGCAAAGGTCTGGCTCTACGATGCCGCTCCCGGCGTGCGCGAGCGCCTGTCCCGGCGCTACGTGGGCACCCCCGGGATCGTGGTGCTGGGCGAGGGGGACTGGGAGGCCCTGCGCGGGGGCGACTTCGATGTCGTCCTGGTGAACTCGGTGCTCCAGTACCTCGAGCGGGCCGGCACCGAGGCCTTGGTCGTGCGGTTGGCCGGCCTCCTCGCGCCCGGCGGGGAGCTCGTCCTGGCCGACGTCGTTCCCCCCGGCTTCGGTCTGGTGGCCGACCTCCGGGCCCTGCTCGTGCCCGCAGCGCGCCACGGGTATCTCGGGCCCGCACTCCTCGGGCTGGGGCGGACGTTCTTCTCGGCCTATCGGGGGCTGCGGCACACGGCCGGGTTCAGTACCTGGTCCGAGCCCGAGGTGCGGGAGCTGGCCCGGCGCCACGGACTGCAGGCCGAGCGGCTGCCCTTCAACGTCGGGTTCAATACCCGCCGCATGACCTTTCGCCTGGGTGCCGGCCCGGTCGGGACGGCGCCAGCCGGCACGAGGACCTTGTCATGAGCACGTCGTCCGGCCCACTGGCCTCCCTGGAGCCTTCGACCCGGGGGAGGGGCCTCGCCACGGCCTACGCGCTCGCCGTGGTGCTTGCCGCCGGTCTGGTGGCCCTGGCCTGGTACGGCCTCGGTCGCCCCCTGGGCGTGCCCGATGCGGCCCTCTCGGGCGGCAGGATGCAGTGCGTGTCCTACACGCCGTTCCTGCGCCATCAGTCGCCGCTGGAGCCCTTCGTGATCAGCCGCGAACAGGTCGCCCGGGACTTCGCGCTGCTCTCGAGGTACTTCCGGTGCGTGCGTACCTACTCGGTCGCCGGCCTCGAGCTGATTCCGGAGGTGGCGGCCGAGCACGGCCTCGCCGTGCTCCTGGGGGCGTGGATCGGCCCGGACCGCGAGGCCAGCGCGCGGGAACTGGAGGGGCTCGTGGCGCTCGCCAATCGGTACCCGGAGACCGTCTTGGCGGTGGTGGTCGGCAACGAGGTGTTGCTGCGCCGTGAGCGTACCGGGGAACAGATGGTGGAGCTCCTGCGCCAGGTCAAGGCGCGGGTGCCCCAGCCCGTGACCTACGCCGACGTCTGGGAGTTCTGGAGTGCCCACCCGGAGGTCGCGCCGGCCGTGGATTTCGTCACCATCCACCTCTTGCCGTACTGGGAAGACGAGCCCTCGGGCATCGACCGCGCGTTGGAGCAGGTCCGCCGCGTGCGCGAGGAGATGGGCCGGCGTTTCGCGGGCAAGCCCATCCTGATCGGCGAGACCGGTTGGCCCAGCGAGGGGCGCCAGCGCGAGACGGCGCGTCCGAGCCGGGAGAACCAGGCCCGCTTCGTGCGGGGTCTGGTGGCCATGGCCGAGGCCGAAGGCTGGTCGTACAACCTGATCGAGGCCTTCGACCAGCCGTGGAAGCGGGAGAAGGAGGGGGCCGTCGGCGGTTACTGGGGGCTCTTCGACGCGGAGCGGGTCGACAAGGGGGTCCTCTCCGGCCCGGTCACCAACCTCCCGGGCTGGCGGGGTTGGCTCGCGCTGTCGGCCGCCCTGGCGGCGGGGTTGCTCCTGCTGGCCGGACCGCCGCGTTCCCGCTGGGGGACGCTCGCGCCGCTCCTGGCGGCCGCGGGCGGGGGGCTCGTGGCCTATCACCTCCTGTACGGTACGGTGGCGGCGCGCAACGGGGCCGAGTGGGCTTGGATCGGCGTTGAGGCGGCGTTGTCCCTCGCGGCGACCCTCTGGCTCGTTCTTCGCCTCATCGAACCGGCGGGCACCCGCCGCGCCGCTCTCCTGGGCCTGGCGGGGCGCCACGCGGGCCACCTGCTCCTCGCCCTGGGATTCACGGCCGCGGTGGTGGCGCTGCAGCTCGCCTTCGAGCCGCGTTACCGGGACTTTCCCTTCGCGGTCTATCTGGTGCCCGCGCTCGGGTTCCTGTTCTCGAGGATGGCCGGTGGCCTGGGGCCGACCACGCGCCCCCTGCGTTGGCTGGGGGCCCTGCTGGCCCTCGCCGCCCCTGTCGTGGTGTACCGGGAGACCTTCGAGAACGGGCCCGCGATGGCGTGGGTCGCGGTCAGCCTGCTGCTGGCCATGGCGTTGCTGTGGTCGGGGCGGCGGCCGACCGCGCCAACCTGAGCACCGCGAGGACCGCGGCGGGGGCCCCCAGGCTCGCGTTGTAGAAGACCAGCGCGGTCAGCCCCGCCACCAACGCCAGCCACGCGAGCGCCCGGCCCGCTCGCCCGGGGAGCAGCAGCGCGGGGACCGCGAGGGCCAGCGCCGTGCGCCCCAGCACGCCGAAGTGCATCGCCTTCCCCATCGCCTCCCGGAAGAGGCAGACCGCGTCGCCCGGGCTCGCCACGCAGTGGGCGACGAGTCCCTGGGCCTCGATGTAGCGAAAGCGCACGAGGAAGGCCAGTGCGAGCCAGGCCCCGGCCACGCCGATGCCGAAGGCGATGCGCGCGGCCGCAGGTCTCGCAGTTCTCGTCACGGGCTCGTCACCTCCGCAGGCCTCAATCCGGTCCGAACTTCGCCAGACCCAGGTGGCGGTAACTGCCACAGTCCTCGGCCCGGGACCGTTCCCGCAGCGCGTAGTGCCGGGGCGGGTGGAAGTAGGCCGTGTACAGGAACGTCCAGGGCTCGTGGCTGAAGCACACCCGGTCTCCGTCGCCGATCTTGGCCAGGACCGCCTGGTCCACCTTCACCTCCAGCAGGCGCTCGACCGGGTAGGGGCGCGGGTCGAGGTACGCCCCGCGGGTGACCGCCAACGTGAGGGCGAAGGCCGCGAGCAGCACGAGGCCGAGGCTGCGCGGGTTCACCCGGTGCCCGGGTGCCGCGAACTCCAGGCGCCCCGCCAGGTGGAGGTTCAGGGAGACGAGCACGATCATCCAGAACATCGTGTAGCGCAGCTCGTGCGACTGGGGCACCAGGGCGACGACCGGGGAGGCGACCAGCATCACGGCTGCCGCGCCCCACGCCTCCCGCGTGCGCAGCCGGAGCACCAGGTAGGCGAGCAGGGCGAGGCTGAAGGCGACGTAGGGCGCCGAGTAGCCCCCCATCATGGTGCCAGTCGACCCGTGGGGCATGAACTGGTCGACGGTCCAGCGCCGGGGGTCGGTCAGGGGGCGTATGCCGACTTCGAGCAGGGAGTAGAGCCAGCGCTGTGCGGGGGGGGCCTCCTCCAGGTACACCGGCACGAAGTGGATCGAGGCCATTTCCTTTTCCGCCGGCAGGACCTCGGGCCCCTCCAGGGTGATGCCCAGCACCTGCATTTGGATCGGGTAGACCGGGTTGCCGTGCACGAGCAGGTTCTTCAGGGGGACCGCGAAGGCGAGGGCGAGGGCGAGGCCCGCCGCCGCGGCGACGCGCCCCGGGCCGCCGGCGCCCGCCAACGCCCCGCGCACGTTTCCCCGGGCGAGCCAGAGCAGGCGCACCCCGATGAGCGTGAGGGGGATGGGCAGCAAGGGGACGAGCTGGAACTTGATGTTGCCCGCAAGGGCCGCGGCGAGCCCCAGCAGGGCGAGATGTTGCCGTGTCGCGTAGCCGGGGCGCACGTAGAGCAGCCAGGTCCCCAGCACCAGCACGGAGAAGGCCAGATTGGACGGCAGGTCCACGTACCCGGAGGTCGCGTGGACATGGACCAGCGGGATGGCCGCGAGCCCGACCAGGGCGAGGTGCCAGGGGACCCCCAGGTGCCGCCGCAGGAAGGCGAGAAACAGCAGCAGGCTCGCGAGGGCGGGCAGGCTCGCCGTCTCCGGGCGCCCGGTGGCCCAGAGCAGGAGCCCCTGCACCCACTCGCCGAGCAGGGGCACCCCGTCGTACCGGTCCTCGAGATAGCCCGGCATGCCGAAGGCCGTCTCGGGGACGACGCCCCAGAGCCGCGCACCGAACGGCAGGTGGTACATCCAGGTGTCCCAGCTCTGGTCGACCCGCACGATGGCCCGCACGAGCCAGAGCGCCAGGGTCGCGAGGGCCGTGACGGCGAGCAGTCCATCGGCCAGGCGGTAGGGTCGTCGCGTCATGAGGAGATTGTAGGCGGGGCGCTAATCGAGCGTGCCGGCGATCGAGAGGACGGCACCGTCCTCTTCCGTGCGCACCAGGATCTTGCCGCGACCGTGCAGGCGGCAGCGCACCTTGGAGAGCGCGACGAAGAGGTCTCCCGACCGGGCGGTGCGAGCGTCGAGCACCTCCCAGGTCTCCGGCACGTACGGCCGCACGCTGTCGAAGGGGCCGCAGACGACCACGGTCAGGGGACGGTCGAGCACCGCCTCGCCGCGTGCGGCGACGACCTCCTCCACCAGGCGCTCGGTCGTCTCTTTGAGGGAGCTGCCCCAGAAGTCCAGCTCGAAGCGACCCTCCGCTCCGCTGATCCCCCCGGCCATCGGGTTGTAGAGGATGTACTGGTTCGGGTGCACGCGGACGAAGTCGCCCACTTGGAGCGCGAGCCAAACGACGGCGAGCGTGGTCAGGCCCACACGGACCCGTCGCCAGGGGACCCTCTGCCACAGCGAGTCGAGCGAGGCCGCGGCGGCGACGACTATCAGCGGCACCAGGAACAGGAAGTGGCGCAGCCCGTCGTAGAGGACGGTGCCGGTGCCGATCACCAGGGCGAGCGGGACGACGATGGCGAGGGTGAGGAGGCCCCACCCCGCCCAGGGGACGTCCCTGTCGCGCCAGCGCAGCCAGGCGGCCAGGGGGGCGAGCGCAAGCCCCACCAGGACCGGCAGCGGCATGCGCACCAGCAGCATCCCCGGCAGGTAGTGCCAGGGCAGGTCCGTGCTGCGGACCAGCTCCCCCGCGTAGAGGAAGGTCGTGTTGTGGGGAAAGTGGGAAAACGTGCGTACGGCGAGCAGCGGGTTCGCGATGGGCGCCTGCTGGACCCAGGGCCAGAAGACGAAGACCACGCCCCAGGCGAGCATGGCGGCGGGGACGAAGGGTAGCGCGGCGCCCCCGATCTGGCGCAGGGCCGGCCCCCAGCCGGCGGCCCGGACGCGGCCGACCGCCCACGCGCCGAGCACCACCGCGGCATAGACGGCGAGCAGCCCGCCGACGACCCGGGTGGCCACGGCGAGCCCGGTGAGGGCGCCGAACCCGAGCGCCGCCCCCGGCGCGGGCCGCGGAAGCTGGCGCGCGAGGCGCAGCAGGACGAAGGTTCCCCAGGTCATCGCGGCGGCGAACGGGATGTCCTTCGGGTTGTTGTACATGTGCCCGTACCAGTCGGGCGTGGCCGTGAGCAGCGTCAGGGCGAGGAAGCCGACGCGCGGCCCGGCCAGCTCGCGTGCCAGGCGCCAGGTCCCGGCGAGGCCGGCGATCCCCACCAGGGCGTTCAGGAGGTGGCGGGTCTCGTAGACCCCGAGCGGCGAGACGGTGTTGACCAGCGCCGCGAGCAGATCGAAGGCGGCGCCGTAAAGGTAGAGATCGAAGTAGGAGAAGACCGCGTGGTCCGCCCCCCGGCTGCAGTAGTACCCGAGCGCGAGCTCACCGTAGCGGTTCTGCCGGGGCTCGTCCCAGGTGACGCCGTAGTCGGCGAAGGTGACCAGGACGACGGCGAGGACGAGCAGCAGGACGGCCCGGCTGGCGCCGTCCCACCCGCGCAGGGACGCGGGCAACCGGAAGCCGCGGGGGCGGGAGACGGAGGCCGTGCTCACGGTGGGCCTGGCTCGGTGCAGGGCGCCTCGGCGCGGTGCGCGGGCCGGCACGGCCCGCGACGGGTGCGCCAATGTAGTGGGGCGCCGTCGCGACGGCAAGGCATGCGGTTGACGGGCGTCCGGTCGACAGGTGCGCGGTTGACGGGTGTGCCGTGGTTCGGCGCAGCAGGTTGCGTCCCGTTCGCGTTATCCTCCCCCGAGGACGCCGCAAGCCCGGGGGAGGGGTGGGTATGGGGACGGAGGTCGAGCGCAAGTTCCTGGTCACGAGCGACGCCTGGCGTGCAGGCGTGCGTGACGCCCTGCGCATGCGCCAGGGGTACCTGCCGGGGATCGAGACCGCGTCGGTGCGGGTGCGGATCGCCGGCGAGAGGGCCTGGCTCAACATCAAGAGCGCGACGCTGGACGTGAGCCGCAGGGAGTACGAGGTCCCCATTCCGCTCGCGGACGCCGAGGAGATCATCGACCTCTTGTGCGAGCGTCCCCTGATCGAGAAGACGCGCCACCACGTGCCCCACGGGCGCCACGTCTGGGAAGTGGACGTCTTCGAGGGCGAGAACGCCGGCCTCGTGGTGGCCGAGATCGAACTCGGTACCCCGGACGAGCCCTTCGACCGGCCACCGTGGCTGGGCGAGGAGGTCTCCCACGACCCCCGGTACTACAACGTTTCGCTCGTCCGGCACCCCTATCGGGCGTGGGCGCCACCGGCGGCCGGTGTTGCCCATGAACGCCACGCGCCAGGACATCCCTGAAACGCCGCGGACCGGCTGGGCGGGGCGCGCCGCGCTCGTCGCGCTCTCGCTGTCGGTCGGGCTCGCGGCGGGTGAGGGCCTGCTCCGGGCGGCCGACTTCTCCTACTACTGGGCCCTGGCGCGGCTCCCGCACCCGGTGACGGGCTGGGCGCCGCCTGCGGGGGCGGTGGCGTGGCAGGACGTGGAAGGGCGCGCGCTCGTGCGGATCAACGGCTCCGGGCTGCGGGGCCCGGAGCGCCCTCAGGAGAAGCCGTCGGGCAGCCTGCGCGTCGCGGTTCTCGGGGACTCGTTCGTCGAGGCCGTGCAGGTGGCCCTGGAGGACACCTTTCCCGCGGTGCTCGAGCGGGCCCTGTCCGGCTGCGAGGCCCTCGTCGGGCGTCCGGTGGAGGTGATCAACTTCGGGGTGAGCGGCTACGGGACGGCCCAGGAACTGCTGACCTTCCGCTCGCGTGTGCGCGCCTTCCGGCCGGACCTGGTGGTGCTGGCCTTCTTCCCGGGCAACGACCTCGTGGAGAACGTCCGGGCGCTCGATGCCGATCCCCTGCGCCCGTATTTCCGCCTCGACCAGGGTCAGCTCACACTCGACGAGGGTTTCCGACAGGGCGTCGACTACCGCCGGCGCGTCTCCCCCCCCGGTCGGGCGTGGTCATGGCTGCTGAGGCATTCCCGCCTGGTGCAGGCGGCCGTCAAGGCCTGGGACCTCACGCGCCTGCGGCTCGGTGCGGGGGGTGGGCCGAGGGGGCCGCTCGACGAGCCGGGAGTGGACGAGCGGGTCTATCGGGAGCCGGGAGATCCCCTGTGGGCCGAGGCCTGGGCGGTGACCGAGGCACTCGTCGTCCGGACGGCACGGGAGGTCCGCGCCGAAGGAGCCGATTTCCTGCTCGCCACCTTGAGTACCGGTGCCCAGGTACACCCGGACGCGTGGTTTCGTGCCGAGTTCGCGAGGACCCACGGCAGCGCGGACCTGCTCTATCCGGAGCGTCGGCTGCTCGCGCTGGCCGAGCGTGAAGGTTTCCCGGCGGTGGGGCTCGCGGGGGAGCTGGCCGAGCTCGCGGCGCTCTCGGGGGCCTGGCTGCACGGTTTCCCGAACTCCCTGCCGGGGATCGGGCACTGGAATCGGGATGGGCACCGTCTGGCCGGCGAGCTCCTGGCGCACACGGTCTGCCGTCTGGGACTGGGCCTGCGGCAGGGGGCGGGTCAGGACCGGTAGCCGCGTCCGAGAAAAGAACGGGCCTCGGAAAAGGAACGGGGGCTGGCGTCACCGCCAGCCCCCGCCGTTCAGCAGGACTTGCCTGAGACCTTACTTGCCGGGGGCAGCCGGGGCGGCAGGGGCAGCCGGGGCAACCGGGGCGGCCGGCATGCCATAGGGCGCGGCGTAGGGGGCGCCGTAGCCGTAGGGAACGCCGTAGCCGTAGCCGGGGTAACCGGAACCGTAGCCACCGGCATACGGATAGCCGTAGCCAGAGCCGCGGCCCCAGCCGCGCGACGAGACGTTGGCGTCCATGTCACCGAACATGTCGGTCAGACCGCTCCAGGGGCCACCGCCGTAACCGCTGTTGCCCCAGGGGCCACCGCCGCCCCACGGACCACCCCAGGCCTGGGACTGAAGAGGCAGCACCGCGGCACCGAGCACGGCCGCCAGCGCGGCCACTTTCGCGAAGTTCTTCATGAATTCTCCCGATCTCGAAGATCATGTAGTCGTGTGTTGGGTACGGAAAGGTGCCGGGACTGCACACGGTTCCGGCGGGCAGTCTGACATCTATGCTTTCCCTTGGCAAGGAGGCGCGCCCGGCGCCGGTCCCGCCGCCCGGGCGGGGGCTTGAAACCCGCCCGTCGGACCCCATCTCCGGATCGGGCGTCGCGCTGACGCGACAGGTGAAAGCGAAGAAGGAGGCATGCGATGACCGTCATCCGTTATGAGCCGGGCAGCCTGTACAACCAGCTCCAGAACGAGATCAACCGTCTGTTCGAGTCCCGGGTCGGTCCGGCGGGGGAGGATAGCTCGACCGTCGTGACGAGCCACTGGATGCCTGCCGTCGACATCCGGGAGGAAAAGGACCGCTTCGTGCTCTACGCCGACGTCCCGGGCGTCGACCCGAAGGACATCGAGGTCACGATGGAGAACGGCGTCCTGACGATCCGCGGCGAGCGCAAGCTCGAGAGCGAGGAGGAACGAGAGGGTTACAAACGCACCGAACGCGCCCGGGGAACGTTCTACCGGCGTTTCAGTCTCCCCGACAGCGCGGACCCGGAGCGGGTCTCCGCGCGCGGGAAGAACGGGGTGCTCGAGGTGACGATCCCCAAGCACGAGCGCGTGCAGCCGCGTAAGATAACGGTCGCGGAGTAATCCGGCAGGGCCCGGCGGGTGCTTGACCGCCGGGCCCCTCGCCCGGCGGTGCGGGGGACCATGGAGTACAAGGACTACTACAAGATCCTCGGCGTGGCGCGCGAAGCCACCGGGGACGAGGTCAAGCGCGCATACCGCAAGCTCGCCCGGAAATATCACCCCGACGTGAGCAAGGAGGCGGACGCCGAGGCCCGTTTCAAGGAGGTCAACGAGGCCTACGAGGTCCTGAGGGACACCAAGAAGCGGGAGGCCTACGACCGCCTGGGCTCGAGCTGGAAGTCCGGGCAGGAGTTCACGCCTCCGCCAGGGTGGGGCACCGAGGGCGGGTTCGACTTCGGCCGCGCCGCCTTCGGCGAAGGAGGCGCCCGCAGCTTCAGCGATTTCTTCGAGTCGCTCTTCGGAGGTGCGGCGGCCGGCGGCGCAGGTCGTGCCCGCAGGGGCGCGGGCGGCTGGGGAGCCGCCGGGCGCGTGCGGGGCTCCGACGAGCGGGCCCGGATCGCGGTCACGCTGGAGGAGGCCTTCCGCGGCTCCACCCGTACCCTGCAGTTGCAGGTCGCCGACCCGGGGCTCGGAGGACGGGGCGCGCGCAGCCGGTCCCTCAAGGTCAAGATCCCGGCCGGGGTCGTGCAGGGTCAGCAGATCCGTCTGGGTGGCCAGGGCGGACCCGGGCTCGGCGGCGGCGAGAACGGGGACCTCTATCTCGAGGTCGACATCCTTCCCCACCGTCTGTTCCGGGTCGAGGGCCGGGACGTCTCGCTGAACCTTCCCGTCGCGCCGTGGGAGGCGGCCCTGGGTGCGCGGGTGCCGGTGCCGACCCTGGATGGCAAAGTGGACCTCCTGCTTCCGGCCGGGTCGCAGACCGGGCGCAAGCTGCGGCTGAAGGGGCGGGGTCTCCCGGGAGACCCGCCGGGTGACCAGTACGTGGTGCTGCAGATCGTGGTGCCCCCGGCCGACAGCGAGGCCGTGCGGGCGTTCTACGAGCGGATGGCCAGAGAGATCCCCTTCGACCCGCGGGCCGGCATGGGGGTCTGAGGCGGAGGAGCGCAGATGAGCACACTGGACCAACTGAAGGGGCAACTGGGTCGGGCCTGGGAGTCGGTGGCCGAGGGCTGGCAGCACCTGCGCGCCCGCGCGGCCGAGGCGGTGACGCACTTCACCCCGGTGCGGTCGGCGGACACCGTGGAGACGGCCAGTGACGTGGTGGCGGTCAACGCTGCCCACTGGGCGCTCCTGGCGGTCGAGGTGCGGGAATCCGACGACGCCGTGATCGTGCGCCTCGAGGTCCCCGGTATGGACGCGGACGGCTTCGACATCTCCGTGGTCGACGACACGCTGGTCGTGCGCGGCGAGAAGCGGGTGGAACGCGAGAGCCGCCAGGGCCGCTACCACCGGATGGAGTGCGCCTACGGCAGTTTCGAGCGGCGCATCCCGCTGCCGTTCAGCGTCGAGGCGGGGCGGGCCGCGGCACGCTACCGCGCGGGCGTCCTGCAGGTCACCCTGCCCAAGCACAGCCGGTATCGTGCGCGGCGGATCCAGGTCGACAGCGGCGTCTGACGGGTATGGGGGAGGTCGTGGCGGGGCGGGGTCGGCGGCTCGCCCCCGTGGTGCTGGCGTTTGCCGTGGCGTGCGGCGCCGGAGCCGTCCTGGGCGCCCTGCCCCCGATGGTGGACGGGGAAAGGCTGCCGAGTCTCGCCCCCATGCTGGAGCGCGTCACCCCGGCCGTCGTCAACATTTCGACCCGGAGCACCGTGCGCGCCCAGCGCAGCCCCTTGCTCTCCGACCCGTTCTTCCGCCGCTTCTTCGACGTGCCCGAGCGGTCCCAGGAGCGCCGCAGCCAGAGTCTCGGCTCCGGGGTCGTCGTCGACGCCCGGCGGGGGCACGTGCTCACCAACCACCACGTGGTGGACAACGCCCAGGAGATCGCCGTCACGCTGCAGGACGGTCGGCGACTGGAGGGGAGGCTGGTCGGCTCGGACCCGGAGACCGACATCGCAGTGGTCCAGGTGCCGCCCGAGAATCTCACGGCACTGACCCTCGCGGACTCCGACCGGCTTCGGGTCGGGGACTTCGTCGTCGCCATCGGCAACCCCTTCGGGCTCGGTCAGACGGTGACCTCGGGGATCGTCAGCGCGCTCGGCCGCCGCGGCCTCGGCATCGAGGGCTACGAGGACTTCATCCAGACCGACGCCTCCATCAACCCCGGCAATTCCGGCGGGCCCCTGGTGGACCTGCGCGGGGAGCTGGTGGGGCTCAACACCGCCATCCTGGCGCCGAGCGGGGGCAACGTCGGCATCGGTTTCGCCATCCCCGCCAACATGGCCCGGGACGTGATGGCTCACCTGGTCGCCCACGGCGCGGTGCGCCGGGGCGAGGTCGGGGTGACCGTCCAGGACCTGACCCCAGCCCTCGCGGCGGCCTTCGACCTGAGCGGCGAACAGGGTGCCGTCGTGACTGGCGTGGCGAAGGATTCGCCTGCCGCCCGCGCGGGGCTCAAGCCGGGGGACGCACTGGTCTCCATCAACGGCAGGGAGGTCCGGGACGCCGCCGATGTGCGCAACGCCATCGGCCTGCTGCGCGTGGGGCAGGAGGTTCGAGTGGAATTCCGGCGAGCGGGCAAGGTGCGCTCGGTCACCATCCGGGTCGCCGAGCCGAGCCGTGAGGCCGCTGCCGGGGACGCGCTGCACCCGCACCTGGCGGGCGCCACCTTCGGGGACCTGGAGTCACCCCGGCAGGGACGCACGAAGGGGGTGGCCGTTCTCGGTGTCGACGGCCGTAGCGCCGCGGCCGAGCTCGGGCTGCGCAAGGGAGACGTCATCACGAGCGTCAACCGCACACCGGTCGAGGGTCTGGAGGAGTTCACCCGGCTCGTGCGGCAGAGCGGATCGGGGCTCCTTCTCGGGATGCGCCGGGGGGCGACCTCGGTCTACGTCCTGGTGCGCTGACTCGGCAGGCGCTGCGCCGCGCGGGGTGGGCCCGCGCGGGCGCAACGCGCCCCGGGCTCAGAACCGGGGCTCAGAAGGGGATGTCGTCGTTCGGGTCCGTCTCCGGCGGGGGCGCACTGGCCGGCGCCCGGGACTGGGTGCGGCCGCCCCCCCGAGACTCGCGGGCCGGGGACGGAGTGCCCTCGTCCCCGTAGGAAGGCGCTCCCCCGTAGCTGTCCGACCCACCGCCGGCCTGAGTCCCGGCCCCGGTGGGCTCACCCTCGCGCCGGTCGAGCATCTGCATGTCGTTGGCGACGATCTCGGTCGCGTAGCGGTCCTGGCCGTCCTGGCCCTGCCACTTGCGGGTCTGGAGGCGGCCCTCGATGTAGATGCGGCTGCCCTTGCGCAGGTACTTCTGGGCGAGTTCGCCCAGCTGACCGAACAGCACCACCCGGTGCCACTCGGTGCGTTCCTGCTGTTCGCCGCTCTGCCGGTCCTTCCAGGTCTCGTTGGTGGCGACGCGCACATTGGCCACCGCCCCCCCGCTCGGCATGAAACGGACCTCCGGGTCGGCACCCAGGTTTCCGATCAGGATGACTTTGTTGATGCCTCGCGCCATTGCAGATCCTCCTCTGACTTCCCTGTGGATGTCCCGCGGTCGAGCCGCCAGGCAAGCATATCACCCATCCGCTCCGAGTCGAGGGGGCGGGTGTCCACCGGCCGGGTCCGGGGATGGCGCCGGGGCGCGCATCCGCACGGCCACGCCGAGCCACCCCGCGAGGACCAGGGCCGAGAGGGCGAACACGGCCGGAGGCCCGCCGAAGCCGAGGGCCGCGCCGCCACCCGCCCCGCCGAGGAAGGCCCCCAGGAACTGTGCGGTGGCGTAGACGCCCATGGCGCTACCCTTGCTCTCGGCAGGGGCGATGCGGGCGATGAGGGACGGCAGCGTCGCCTCGAGCACGTTGAAGGCGGTGAAGTAGAGGACCAGCACGGCGGCGAGCGCGAGCACGCCGCCATGGGGAAGCAGCAGCGCCAGTTGCGCCAGCGTGGCGGCGGCGATGGCGGCGAGGAAGACCTCCCGGGTGCGCCCGCGCCGTTCGGCGAGGACCACGAAGGGCACCATGAGTGCGATGGAGAGCGCCAGGACCGCGAGGTAGACCCTCCAGTGCTGGTCCGCGGCCAAGCCCGCCTGGTCGCGCAGCAGCAGAGGCAGGGCCACGAACAGCGCCGTCATGACGAAGTGCAGGGACAGGATGCCCACGTCGATCCGCAGCAGGTCCGGGTCGCGCAGGACCCCCGCGAGCCGCCCGGGCACCGGCTCGGTGTCCCCGTGCACATGGCTCACGCGCGGGGTCGGCACCAGGAGGTGCAACAGGGCCAGGGAGGCCAGGGCGAGGGCCGCCGTCACCCAGAAGATGCCGGTCAGCCCGAGGCGACGGCTGATCACCGGCCCGAGGACCAGTGCCGCGGCGAACGACAGGCCGATGCTCGCGCCGATGGTGGCCATCACCCGGGTGCGGTGCTCCTCGCGCGTCAGGTCCGCGGCGAGTGCCAGCACGGGCCCCGCGATGGCGCCCGCTCCCTGGAGGGCCCGGCCGACCAGGATTCCGAGCACGCTGCCGGCCAGGGCGGACCAGGCGCTGCCCAGGGCGAAGAGCAGCAGGCCGGCGGTGATGACGGGCTTGCGGCCCAGGCGGTCCGAGAGGACTCCGAAGGGGATCTGCAGCAGGGCCTGGGAGAGTCCGTAGGCGCCGATGGCGAGTCCGGCGAGCAGCGGCGTGTAGTCCGGGTAGTCCTGGGCGTAGAGGGTGAAGACGGGCAGGATCAGGAACAGGCCGAGCATCCGGATGGCGTAGATCGCCGCCAGGCCGATCGCCGCACGGCGCTCCGGCCGGTCGAGGGCGGCGGCCGCGGTGCGGCTCGGAGCGGAGTATTCCATGGTGAGCGCGGCGGGGAGGGGGCGGTAATATTAACAGCTTGCCCAGAGCCGAAAGACGAATGGACACCATCCGCATCCGGGGGGCGCGAACCCACAATCTGAAGAACGTCGACCTGGACCTGCCGCGAGGCAGGCTCGTGGTCGTCACCGGGCTCTCGGGCTCCGGCAAGTCCTCGCTCGCCTTCGACACGATCTATGCCGAGGGACAGCGCCGGTACGTGGAGTCGCTCTCGGCCTACGCCCGGCAGTTCCTGTCGGTGATGGAGAAGCCGGACGTGGACCTCATCGAAGGCCTCTCGCCCGCCATCGCCATCGAGCAGAAGTCCACCTCGCACAACCCGCGTTCCACGGTGGGCACGGTGACCGAGGTCTACGACTACCTGCGCCTGCTCTGGGCGCGGGTCGGCGAGCCCCGATGCCCGGAGCACGGGGCCCCGCTGGACGCGCAGACGGTGAGCCAGATGGTGGACCAGGTCCTCGGTCTCCCCGAGGGGGCCCGGTTGATGCTGCTCGCGCCGGTGGTGGAAGACCGCAAGGGTGAGCACGCCCAGACGGTCGAGCGTCTGCGTGCGCAGGGGTTCCTGCGGGCGCGGATCGACGGGGAGGTGCGCGAGCTCGACGACCCCGCTGGCCTCGACCCCAAGCGCCGGCACACGGTCGAGGTCGTGGTGGACCGTTTCCGTGTGCGTGCCGACCTGCGCGCGCGACTGGCCGAGTCGTTCGAGACTGCCGTCGAGCTCGGCGACGGGCGGGCCCGGGTCGCGTGGATGGACGAGCCCGGGCGGCCCGAGCTCGTCTTCTCGGCCCGCTATGCGTGCCCGGTCTGCGGCTACAACCTGGCCGAGCTCGAGCCCCGGATCTTTTCCTTCAACAACCCGGCGGGGGCCTGCCCCGTCTGCGACGGTCTCGGCGTACAGACCTTCTTCGACCCCGAGAAGGTGGTCGCCCACCCGGAGCTGAGCCTGCCGGGGGGGGCCGTGCAGGGGTGGGATCGGCGCAACGCCTACTACTACCAGATGCTCGAGACCCTGGCCGGTCACTACGGGTTCGACCTGGACCTGCCCTTCCGCGAGCTCCCGGAGCGGGTCCGGGAGGTGCTGCTGCGAGGCAGCGGCGAGGAGGTGCTCACCTTCACCTTCCAGGGCCTGCGCGGGCGCCCGCACCACAAGACGCAGCCGTTCGAGGGAATCCTCCGGAGCATGGAGCGCCGATACCGCGAGAGCGAGTCCGCGGTCATCCGCGAGGAGCTGGCCGGCTTCCTGAGCGAGCGCTCCTGTCCCGCCTGCCAGGGCAGCCGCCTGGGCGTGGCGGCAAGGCACGTGTTCGTGGGCGGCAGGACGCTGCCCGCCGTCACCGCCCTGTCGATCGCCGGGGCGAGGGGGTTCTTCGAGGGCCTGGCGCTCCCCGGGCAGAAGGCCGAGATCGCGGGCCGGGTCCTGAAGGAGGTCCACGACCGCCTGCGCTTCCTGGTCGACGTGGGGCTCGACTACCTGACCCTGGACCGCGCCGCGGAGACCCTGTCGGGTGGGGAGGCCCAGCGCATACGGCTGGCCAGCCAGATCGGGGCCGGCCTGGTGGGGGTCACGTACATCCTCGACGAGCCCTCCATCGGCCTGCACCCACGCGACAACCGGCGGCTGCTCGACAGCCTCGAGCAACTGCGCGACCTCGGCAACACCGTGATCGTGGTGGAGCACGACGAGGAGGCCATCCGGGCGGCCGACCGGGTGGTCGACATGGGGCCCGGGGCGGGCGTGAACGGTGGCCGGGTGGTGGCCCAGGGCACGGCTGCCGAGGTGGAGCGCACGCCCGGTTCGCTCACCGGCGAGTATCTCAGCGGGGTCCGGCGGATCCCTGTCCCCGCGCGCCGGGCGCCGCCCGACCCGGCGCGTTGGCTGACCCTGAGCGGTGCCCGGGGCAACAACCTCAAGGACATCACGGTGCGTCTCCCGGTGGGTCTCATGACCTGTATCACCGGGGTCTCCGGGTCGGGGAAGTCCACGCTCCTGAACGACACCCTGTATCCCATCGCGGCGCGGGAGCTGAACGGCGCCAACACGGCGCCCGCGCCCTTTCGAGAGATCACGGGACTCGCGCTGCTGGACAAGGTGGTCGCCATCGACCAGAGCCCCATCGGCAGGACCCCGCGCTCGAATCCCGCGACCTACACCGGTCTCTTCGCCCCGATCCGCGACCTCTTCGCGGGAACCCACGAGGCCCGTGCCCGGGGCTACTCGTCCGGACGCTTCAGCTTCAACGTGCGCGGCGGGCGCTGCGAGGCCTGCCAGGGCGACGGGCTGATCAGGGTGGAGATGCACTTCCTCCCCGACGTCTACGTCCCCTGCGACGTCTGCAAGGGCAGGCGCTACGACCGGGAGACGCTCGAGGTGCGCTACAAGGGGCGGAACATCCACGAGGTCCTCGAGATGACGGTGGAGGAGGCCCGCCGCTTCTTCGAGCCCGTCAGCTTCCTCGCGCGCAAGCTGCAGACCCTGGTGGAGGTGGGCCTCGGGTACATCCGTCTCGGCCAGAGCGCCACGACGCTCTCCGGGGGCGAGGCCCAGCGGGTGAAACTCGCCCGGGAGCTCTCCCGGCGGGACACCGGCCGCACGCTCTACATCCTGGACGAGCCGACGACGGGTCTGCACTTCCACGACGTCGCCCAGCTCCTCGAGGTCCTGGGCCGGCTCCGGGACCACGGGAACACCCTGGTGGTCATCGAGCACAACCTGGACGTCGTCAAGACCGCGGACTGGGTGGTCGACCTCGGGCCCGAGGGGGGGGCGCGTGGCGGAGAGGTGGTGGTGGCCGGGACGCCGGAGGAGGTGGCCCGGCACCCGGGCTCGCACACCGGACGCTACCTTGCGCGGGTGCTGGGCGGCGACGTCCGGAGCGGGCGGGAGCGGGCCTGAGGGAGGGTCGGAGCCCGGGCACTTAGCGGCCGGCGACGGCGCGCTGGCGCTCCGGAAGATCCTCGTGGGTGGAGACCTGGTCGCGGCCGTTCGACTTGCAGTAATAGAGCGCCTTGTCCGCCTGACGCAACAGGTGGTCGACGAGCGGGCGTCCCTGGTAGCGGCCGTCGTGGTCGAGGGTGGACAGGCCGATGCTGACCGTCAGGCCGAAGCTGATGCCTTCGGCCTCCCAGTGCAGGCCCCGGACGTAGGTGCGGATGCGCTCGGCGAGCACCCTTGCCCCTTCGAGATCGGTATTGGGCAGGGCGAGCACGAACTCCTCGCCCCCGAACCGGGCCAGGATGTCGCCCTCGCGGGTGTGGCGGCGCAGCGCCGCGGCCAGGTCGCGCAGGGCGGCGTCACCGACCGCGTGACCGAAGGAGTCGTTGATCTGTTTGAAGAAGTCCAGATCCACCAGCGCCATGCAGAACGGGTGGCGGTGACGCAGCGCGCGCGCCGTGGCGGCCTCTGCCTCGGTGAAGAAGAATCGCCGGTTGTGCAGGCCGGTCAGCTCGTCGACGGTCGAGAGCTCTTCGTAGCGTCGCCGGAGTTGCTCGGCCTCCACCAGCGCGGTCTCGAGCTGGCGGGTGCGCTCTGCGACCACGTCCTCGAGGCCGTGCATGGCCCGGTGGCTCGCGAGCATGTGGCCGAGGACGGCGCAGTACACCGCGACCACCTGCAGATGCCATTCCTGGAAGTGCTGCGGCCGGGGGTGAAAGACGTTCACGACCCCGAGCACGTCGCTCCCCGCGAGGATGGGCGCGCAGACCAGCGAGCCCTGGGCGGCTCCCCGCTGCCCCGGCAGCGCCACGAAACGGGGGTCTGCCGCGCAGTCGGAGCAGACCTGGGTCTGGCGCGTCTCGGCGGCGAGGCCCACGACCCCCTCACCGAGGCGAAAGGTCCGGGGTGAGTAGCTGCGCTCTGGGGGCAGCCCCTCGGTGCTCTCCAGCGCCCCCTCCATGTAGTCCCGTCCGGCGGCGCAGACCAGGGCACCGTCCTGCAGGAGGAACACCGAGCAGCGGGCGAAGTCCTGGTGCTGCATGAGCGCCTCGAGGGCCCCCACCAGCAGCGGGCCCACGTCGCTGCCCCGGCAGCAATCCAGCTCGGCGAGGGCGCGCACCGCCGAGAGCGAGTCGAGCAGCGACAGGAAGCGCTGGCGCAGTTCCCGGGCGGCGTGCACGAAGGGTGCGGAGTCCATGGCTCAGTGCGGTCTCGCGAGGGTCCCGGCCAGGTCCCGAATGGCGTCCGCCCGCTCGGAGATGAGGGACCTCAGTGCCTCCAGCCCGTCTGGCCGGATGCCCAGGTCCTCGCGCAGGTGTGCGTCCTCGAGGGGCTCGGTCGGGTGGTCCAGGTACCAGTGGCAGAGACGGGCACAGCCCCCCACCAGCCGCGCGCACGGCCAGTGCAGGCCGCGGTAGGTGGGGTCGTGGTGATGCTGCATGACGACGACCACCTCGCGCGGCAGGTGCCAACGGTCGGCGAGCCAGGCCCCCACCCGGTGGTGGTCGACGCCGACGACGGTGCGCTCGACCGCCGCCAGGCTCGAGTCGGTGGCAGCCGGCGCGAGGGAGAAGACGCGCGCCATGTCTGCCTCGAAGAGGTGGACCATCACCAGGAGCCCCAGGTTGTGCAAAAGACCCGCGAGGTAGGCCGCGCTCGGATCGGGGCCTCCCGGGACGCTCACCCGGGAGGCCAGGGCGCGGGAGCTCGACGCGGTGAGGAGCGCGGTGACCCAGTAGCGACCCAGGTCCAGCCCGATCGTGGGGCTGACCTGGAATTGTCCCGACAGGGCGAGGCTCAGGGCGAGACTCTTGACCGTCTCGAGGCCGAGGACGCGCACGATCGCCTCGCGAACCGTGTACACGTTGCCCGTGTAGCCGAAGAAGGCCGAGCGGGCCAGGCCGACGACCCGGGCGGTCAGGCCAGGGTCGAGCTCGATCGTGCGGGCGAGGGCACCGACCTCCACCTCGTCGTTGCCCAGGACCGTGAGCAGCCGTTCGGCCACGGGCGACAGCGGCGGGAGGTCGTTCAGCTGGCGCACGCGCAGCCCGAGCTCGGCGGCGTGGTCGATGGCAGGGGCGGTGTGCATTCTGGTCCCGATCAGCTTCCCCAACGTGTCGGCGCGCCGGCGTCGCCGGCCGTGCAGGGAGCTGGCGCCGAGCGCCCACGGCCCCGCTCCGATTCCCCGCTGTATCGGCGAGCCCGGTCACCGGGTTTAGCGGGACCCGGGGGGCGAGGGCTTCGACAAGCCGTCGCCCGCTCCGGTACCATCAGCCCCCTCGTTCGGCACCGAGCAGGCTCCCCTTGAGCTTCCCAGCCCTGTTCCTCAAAAGGCGCGAGGACCGTCGTCTGCGCGCGGGTCACCCCTGGGTCTACAGCAACGAGGTGGACGTGCAGCGCAGTCCCCTCGCGGCCTTCGAGCCAGGCCAGCAGGCCGAGGTGCGTGCGAGCGACGGCCATTTCCTCGGCATGGCCTACGTCAATCCGCGTACCCTGATCAGCGCGCGGGTCTACAGCCGCCGCGCGGACGAGCCGCTCGACCGCGCGCTGCTCGCCCGCCGGGTGGCAAGGGCGCTCGCGTTGCGTGAGCGCCTCTTCGAGAGCCCGCAGTACCGGCTCGTGCACGGCGAGGGAGACGGACTGCCGGGGCTGGTGGTCGACCGCTACGGCGACCTGCTGGTCGCCCAGCTCGGTACGGCGGGAATGGACCGGTTGCGGGCGGAGGTGGTCGGGGTGCTCGCGGAGTCGACCGGGGCCCGGGTCGTGGTCCTGCGCAACGATGCCGCGGGGCGGGCCATCGAAGGGCTGGAGCAGACCGTGGAAGTGCCCGTGGGGCAGGCGCCCGAGTGGCACACGCTCGAGGAGAACGGCGCGCGCTTCCGCATCTCGCCCCTGCACGGGCAGAAGACCGGCTGGTTCTGGGACCAGCGCCAGAACCGCGCGCGGCTGGCGGCGTACGTGCGGGGCGCGCGGGTGCTGGACGTGTTCAGCTACGACGGGGCGTGGGGCGTCCAGGCGGCGCGTGCGGGCGCCTCCCGGGTGACCTGCGTGGACGCCTCGGCGCAGGCCGTGCAGCGCCTGGCCGAGAACGCCGCGCTGAACGGCGTGGCCGAGCGGGTCGAAGCCCTTCAGGGGGACGCCTTCGACCGGCTGAAGGACCTGCGCGAGGCCGGTGAGCGCTACGACGTCGTGGTGGTGGACCCACCCGCCTTCATCAAGAGGGTGAAGGACCGGGAGGCCGGTCTCGAGGCGTATCAGCGGCTCAACCGGCTGGCGCTCCGGGTCCTCGCCCCGGACGCGGTCCTGGTCTCCTGCTCCTGCTCGTATCACCTGGACCGGGAGACCCTGGTGGACCTGCTCCACCGGGCTGCCCGGCACGCAGATCGCAACCTGCAGATCCTGGAGCACGGGCATCAGGGACCGGACCATCCCATCCACCCGGCGGTCCCCGAGACTGCCTACCTGAAGTGCGTGACGGTCAGGGTCCATCGGGAGTGAGCCCCGGCCGCGGAGGAGACCGACCGTGATCGCCTTTCCCGCCATCGACCCCGTCGCCTTCCGCCTGGGCCCGTTCCCCGTGCACTGGTACGGGCTCATGTACCTGGTCGGCTTCGCGGCGGCCTGGGCCCTCGGCCGGTGGCGGGCGCGGGACCCGCGCCGGGGCTGGACCCCGGCGATGGTCGACGACCTGGTGTTCTACGGCGCCCTCGGCGCCGTCCTCGGCGGGCGGATCGGATACATCCTGTTCTATGGTCTTCCCCAGTACGTTGCCTCCCCGCTCGACGCCCTCAAGGTGTGGCAGGGCGGGATGTCCTTTCACGGTGGCCTCATCGGGGCACTCCTCGCCTCCTGGCTGCTGGGGCGCCGCCAGGGCCAGGGCTTCTTCCAGGTCACCGACTTCCTGGCGCCACTCGTGCCGCCCGGGTTGCTGGCGGGGCGCATCGGCAACTTCGTCAACGCGGAGCTCTGGGGCGCGCCGACCGATCTGCCCTGGGGGGTCGTGTTTCCCGGCGACGCGGCGGGTGGCGTGCCGCGTCACCCCTCACAGCTCTACGAGGCCTTCCTGGAAGGCCTGGTGCTGTTCGCCGTTCTCTGGGCCTTCTCCCGCCGGCCCCGACCGACCATGGCGGTCTCGGGGCTCTTCCTGCTGCTCTACGGGTCGTTCCGGTCCCTGGTCGAGCTGGTGCGGGTGCCCGACGCCCACCTGGGGTACCTGGCGGGAGGCTGGCTCACCATGGGGCAGCTCCTGAGCCTGCCCATGGCCGCCGCCGGCCTCGTCCTGCTGGGGCTCGCGTACCGCTCGCGGGGGCGCCGCGCGGGCTAGGACGGCCTGCGGGTGGTGTGCCACCCCCCCGGGCTGCCGGTCCTCAGGAAAAGACGACCGTCTTGTTCCCGTGCACGATGAGACGGTCCTCGAGGAACCACTTCACGGCCCGCGCGAGGACCGTGCGCTCGATGTCGCGCCCCAGCTCCCGCAGGTCCGAAACGCTGTGGCGGTGCGAGACCCGGATGACGTCCTGCTCGATGATGGGGCCCTCGTCCAGTTGCGGGGTGACGAAGTGGGCGGTCGCCCCGACGAGCTTGACACCGCGGTCGCCTGCCTGCCGGTAGGGGTCGGCGCCCGCGAAGGCCGGCAGGAACGAGTGGTGGATGTTGATGATCCGGTTCGGGTAGCGGTCCACGAAGGCGGGCGTGAGGACCTGCATGTAGCGGGCGAGGACCAGCAGGTCCGCCTCGCCCTCCAGCAGTTCCAGGACCCTCGACTCCGCATCGGCCTTGGTTGCGGGGGTCACGGGGACGTGGTGGAAAGGGACGCCGAAGGACTCCACCGCCGGGCGCAGGTCCGGGTGGTTGCTGATGACTCCCGTGACGACCGCGGGGAGCTCGCCGCGCGACCACCGCCAGAGCACCTCGAGGAGCGCGTGATCGTGGCGTGAGGCGAGCAGCGCGAGCTTCTTCGGTGGGGCCGCGTAGCTCACGGTCCACTGCATCTCGTACTGGCTCGCGACCCGGTCGTGGAACGACCGCTCGAGCGCGGCGCGCGAGAGGTCCAGGTGCGGGGTGTGAAACTCCAGCCGCATGAAGAACGTGCCGCCTTCGGGGTCGGTCGAGTGCTGGTCCAGGGCCGTGACGTTCGCGCCGTGGTTGTAGAGCAGGGTGGTGACGGCGGCCACGATCCCCGGCCGGTCCGGGCAGGTGATGAGGAGGCGGGCGGTGGTCTCCGGGGTCATCGGCGCATCCCGACGCAAGGGGCACTGGATGATACGCGGACGGCCGGCCGTCACAAGACTCCGGCGCCTCGACCCGCGCCGGAAACGGCCGGAACGGCCGCGTCGCGAGCCCTCGATTCCCGCGGTTCGCAGGGGGCAAAAAAAATTTTCTCGTGGCCCTTGCTATCTGCTCCGGAGGTCCTAATATCTCGCGCCAACCTGGCCCCGCGAGGGGCCGCCGCGCGAGGCCTTCACCGGCCCGCAACGTGGCTACCCCGGGTGGCTTCGGGCTCGTGCACCGTGAGGGGATTTCCATGACCGATCAGTTTGCTCTCGGCAGTGCGGAAGAGAGGGCAGAGGACGAAGAGCCTCCCGGTCTCCGCGCCTTCTCGCGCACCCCGCAGTTCTCCCGCCCGTCCCCCGTCTCACCGATTCCGCTCGCTCTCCTTTCCGAGTCCACCGCTCTCCGGCGGAGGGCCGTGCCGCGTCTCGTGGTGAGCGAGCGCAGCCGGTGGTTCCGCAAGCGGTTCTACCCCTCGACGACGACGAGCGAGTGGAACGACTGGCACTGGCAGAATCGCAACCGCATCCGTTCGGCGGAGCAGTTGGCTCGCCTGGTCCGCCTGTCCCCGGACGAAGGGGACGCCATCGGCCGCCACTCGGGCCCCCTGCCGGTCGGGATCACGCCGTACTACGCCGCGCTGTTGTCCGAGGACGACCCCGCCCAGCCTCTGCGTCGCACCGTGGTGCCGAGCAGCGCCGAGTACGTGCGCACGCCCGGAGAGGCGGACGACCCGCTCGGCGAGGATGCCCACAGCCCGGTGCCAGGGATCGTGCATCGTTACCCCGACCGCGTCCTCTTTCTGGTCACGGGCTTCTGTTCGACCTACTGCCGGTACTGCACGCGCTCGCGCATGGTCGGCGCGACCGGCGAGAGGAGCGTGCACAAGAGCGACCTGGAGCGCGCCCTCGCGTACATCGAGGCGACGCCGCAGGTGCGCGACGTCCTGGTCTCGGGCGGTGACCCGCTCACCCTGGAAGATGAGCGTCTGGAGTGGATCCTCTCCCGGTTGCGGAGCATCCCGCACGTGGAGTTCGTGCGCATCGGGAGCAAGGCGCCCGTGGTCATGCCCCAGCGTGTCACGCCGGCCCTGGCCCGCATGCTGCGCCGCTACCATCCCCTGTGGATGAGCCTGCACTTCACCCATCCGGACGAGTTGACGCCGGAGGTGCAGGAGGCGTGCGGGCGTCTCGCCGACGCGGGGATTCCGCTGGGCAGCCAGACGGTGCTGCTGAAGGGTGTGAACGACGACGTGGAGACCATGCGCCGCCTCGTGCAGGGCCTGCTGCGGACCCGGGTCCGGCCCTACTATCTCTATCAGTGCGACCCCATCAGCGGCTCGGCCCATTTCCGTACCCCGGTGGCGAGGGGACTCGAGGTCATCCGGGGCCTGCGCGGTCACACCACCGGCTACGCCGTCCCGACCTACGTCATCGACGCGCCCGCCGGTGGCGGCAAGGTGCCCTTGCTCCCGGACTACGTCCTGGGGCGGGAGGGGGACGACCTGCTGCTCCTGAACTACGAGGGTCGCGCGTACCGCTACCCGGACCCGTCCCTGCCGGTGGCCTGCTGATGCGCATCGCGCTGACCTACGACCTCCGGGACGACTATCTGGCCGCCGGACACAGCGAGGAGGAGGCGGCCGAGTTCGACCGCCCCGAGACCATCGACGGCATCGCGCAGGCCCTGGCGGCCCTCAGGCACAGCCCGGTGCGGGTCGGAAACCTGGCCGCCCTGGCGGCCAGGCTCCTCGCCGGGGAGCGCTGGGACCTGGTGTTCAACATCGCCGAGGGCCTCTACGGCCTCGCGCGCGAATCCCAGGTTCCGGCGCTGCTCGACGCCTGGCGGATCCCGTACACGTTTTCCGACCCCCTGGTCCTCGCCCTCTCCCTGCACAAGGGCATGACCAAGCGCGTCGTGCGCGACGCCGGCGTGCCCACCCCCGACTTCCGTCTGGTCGAGGAAGAGGCGGACCTCGATGTCGTCGACCTGCCGTTCCCGCTCTTCTGCAAACCGGTCGCCGAGGGCTCGAGCAAGGGGGTGACGCCGGCCTCGCGCGTGGCGGGGCCGGATGCCCTGCGCGCGGTGTGCCGGGACCTCCTGGCGCGATTCAGGCAGCCCGTGCTCGTCGAGGAGTACCTCCCGGGACGCGAGCTCACGGTCGGTATCCTCGGCACGGGGCGGAACGCCGTGGTCCTCGGGGTGCTCGAGGTGCTGCTGCGCTCCGGTGCCGAGAGCGGCATCTATTCGTTCCATAACAAGGAGCACTACGAGGCGCTGGTCGACTACCGCGTCGCCGACGACGCCGACGCACGGGCGGCAGGCGAGGTGGCGCTCGCTGCCTGGCGGGTCCTCGGGGGGCGGGACGCGGGACGCGTGGACCTGCGCTTCGACGCCCGCGGGCGCCCCTGCTTCCTGGAGGTGAACCCCCTGGCGGGCCTGCACCCCGTGCGCTCCGACCTGGCCATCATTGCCCGGCGCGTGGGGCTCGGCTATCAGGGACTCATCGGACGCATCGTGCAGTCCGCGCAGGAGCGGGTCGGGTGCCCGTAGCCGGGGGCCTCTCGGTCCTCGTGATGCACGGGGCGATTGCCCCGGGGGCGCCGCTCGACGAGCAGGACACGCTGGTCCAGGTGCAGGCGGTGATGGGGGCCCTCACGGCGCTGGGGCATCGTCCCCGGGCGCTGCCCCTGACGCTCGACCTGGGTGCGGCCCGCTCCGAGCTCGAGGCATCCCGCCCGGACCTCGTGTTCAACCTGGTCGAGGCCATCGACGGGCGGGGGTCTCTCATCCATTTCGGTGTCGGCCTGGCGGAGACCCTCGGCATTCCGGTCACGGGGGCCGCCACCGGGGGCCTCCTGAACACCTCCCACAAGACGCTCGCGAAGCGCCTGCTGACGCTCGCGGGGCTTTCCACCCCCGCGTGGCTCGCCCCGGGTGTGCCGGCGCCCGCGGACGGTCAGGGGCTCTGGATCGTCAAGTCGGTCTGGGAGCACGGATCGATCGGCATCGACGAAGACTCGATCATCGAGGGGGTGCAGGCCGCGCTGGGGCAGCTCTCCCGCCGTGCGGAGCAGCGAGGTGGAGAGTGGTACGCCGAGCGCTTCGTCACCGGGCGGGAGTTCAACGTCGCCCTCCTGGCGGGGGCCGGTGGCCCGCAGGTGCTGCCCATCGGGGAGATCCGCTTCGAGGACTGGCCTGCCGAAAAACCTCGTATCGTGGGCTACGCGGCCAAGTGGCACGAAGGCTCCTTCGAGTACGACCACACGCCACGCAGCTTCAACTTTCCACCCGGGGATGAGGCCCTCCTGGGAGAGCTGCGCCGGATCGCGCTCGAGTGCTGGCGGCTGTTCGACCTGCGGGGTCACGCACGCGTGGATTTCCGCGTCGACGAGGCCGGGCGGCCCTGGGTCCTGGAGGTGAACGCGAACCCCTGCATCTCCCCCGAGGCCGGCTTCGCGGCGATCGCGGAGCATGCCGGCATCGGGTACGCGGAGGTCGTGGGGCGCATCGTTGCGGACGCGTTCGCGGGTGCGGCGCGAGCCCGCGAGGGCGCCGCACCTGCCGGGGCTCCCTCCGCTGCACTTCCCCGGGGGCCATGGACCCGGCAGTTGCCCGACGTTGGTTTTCGCGAGACCCTGGTCCCCTCCGACCGTGAATCCGTCCGGTCACTGGTGGCGGCCACGGGCTTCTTCTCGGAGGAGGAGGTCGCCATCGCCGTGGAGCTCGTCGATGAGCGTCTGCGGCGGGGGCCCGCCTCGGGTTACGAGTTCGTCCTTGCCGAGGAGGGTGGGGAGCTGGTGGGCTACTCCTGTTACGGGCGCGTCTCCGGGACCGCCGCGAGCTGGGACCTCTACTGGATCGCCGTCGGCCCCGACCGGCAGGGCCATGGGCTCGGCGCGCTCCTGCTGTCCCGCACCGAGGCCCTGGTGGGCGCGGCGGGGGGCGGCACCCTCTACGCGGAGACCTCCTCGCGCGCGCAGTACCGGCCCACGAGGGGCTTCTACGAGTCCATGGGGTTCGTGCAGGCGGCCTACCTGCCTGGCTTCTACGGCCCCGGGGACGGCAAGGTGGTCTACTCCAAGGTGGTGAGCCCCCGTTGACCATGGCTGAGAAGATCATCGTACCGGGTGGTCCGGTGCGCGATTACCCGCGCACTGCCGACGTGCTGGCGGCGACTCCCCGTCCCACGGGGCTCGAGCGGGCGCGGCTGGGGGAGCGGGTCAAACGCCTGCTCGCGGAGCGCGACGCGGTGCTGGTCGCCCACTACTACACCGATCCCGACCTGCAGCAGTTGGCGGAGGAGACGGGGGGACGGGTCGCGGATTCGCTGGAGATGGCCCGTTTCGGGCACGCCCACCCGGCCACGACGCTGGTCGTGGCTGGCGTCCGCTTCATGGGGGAGACGGCCAAGATCCTGAGCCCCGAGAAGCGGGTCCTGATGCCGACGCTGGAGGCCGACTGCTCGCTCGACCTGAGCTGCCCGGCCGAGGAGTTCTCGGCCTTCTGCGACGCCCACCCGGAGCGCACGCCGGTGGTCTACGCCAACACGAGCGCCGCGGTGAAGGCCCGCGCCGACTGGGTCGTGACTTCGTCGATTGCGGTCGACGTGGTGCGCCATCTCCGCGAGCAGGGCGAGCGCTTGATCTGGGCTCCCGACCGGTACCTCGGGGGCTACATCCAGCGCGTCACGGGGGCGGACATGCTGGTGTGGCAGGGCTCCTGCGTGGTGCACGAGGAGTTCAGCGCCGACGGGCTGGCCGGCCTGAAGGCGCTGCACCCGGAGGCCGCGGTGCTGGTCCACCCCGAGTCGCCGGAGGGCGTGGTGGCGCTCGCCGACGTCGTCGGCTCCACCAGTCAACTGGTCGATGCGGCAGCCCGCCTGCCAAACCCCACGCTCATCGTCGCCACCGACAACGGCATCTTCTATCGGATGCGCCAGGCGGCCCCGGGCAAGCGCATCCTGGAGGCACCTACCTCGGAAGCCTGCGTGAGTTGCGCCCACTGCCCCTGGATGGCGATGAACGGTCTGCAGAACCTCGCCCGCGTGCTCGAGACCGGGGAGAACGAGGTGCAGGTCGACGAGGAGGTCCGCCGCGGGGCCCTGCGCGCGACCCGGCGGATGATCGAGTTCGCGGCGTCACGGGCGAAAGCGGCGGGGCGCTGACGCCCCGCGCCCTCACTCCGGCGCGGTCCCTTCCGGCGTCGCCTGCGGGTGCGCGCGCCGTGCGCGCCAGTACTCCAGGATGCCCGGCATCACCGAGAGCACGATGATCACCAGGATCACGACGCTCAGGTTCTGCTTGACGACCGGCAGGTTGCCGAAGAGATGGCCGGCACCGACGAAGCCGCCGACCCAGAGCAGGGTCCCGATCAGGCTGAAGCCGAGGAATCGGGGGTAGTGCATGCGTCCGACCCCGGCCACGAAGGGCGCGAAGGTCCGCACGATGGGTACGAAGCGCGCGATGATCACGGTGCGCCCGCCGTAGCGCCCGTAGAAGCGTTGGGTCCTCTCCAGGTGCTCCCGGCGGAAGAAGCGGCCAGAGCCCTGGCTGAAGACCCGCGGGCCGATCCAGCGTCCCACCCAGTAGTTGAGGTTGTCGCCGGTCACCGCGGCGAGGAACAGGACCGCCATCAGCACCCGCACGTCCAGCTGCCCGGCCCCCGTCAGGGTGCCCGCCACGAAGAGCAGCGAGTCGCCCGGCAGGAAGGGTGTGACGACCAGACCGGTCTCGGCGAAGACAATCAGGAACAGGATGCCGTAGACCCAGGCCCCGTACTGGGTGAGAAGCGTGCTCAGGTGGTGGTCGGGGTGCAGGATGAAGTCGAGCAGCGTGGACAGCAGTTCCATCGGCGGTGCTCCGTGTCGCGGGCGGGGCCGGCCGGGTCCGCCCAGGCGGCCCGGCTCACGAGGTCGCGGCATCATACACGTGGGGGTTCCCCGTCTGGGCTATCATGTGGCCCTCGCTCGCCCCGGTCTCCTCGGGGAGGGGTCGGCCGTCGCCGGCGGATGCGTCCGCCTGCGGCCGGAACGCGTTCACGACGGGTCGGAGTCAAGCCATGCAAGAGCTATCGGTAGGGGGGCGCTCGGGCGCCCATCGACCTGAGGGCCGAATCGTCGCGGCCTCGCCCGGAAGGCCGCTGCGGGGTTGGCGGGCCGGGTGGCTCGCGTTGGCGGTGGCCGCCGTCTCCGCCTTCCTTCCCCTGGGGCGGGTGGCGGCAGAGGTGGTCGTGCTCGTCCCGGGTTATCTGAGCGGGCCCCAGGACTGGAGGGTGAGCGGTGTGACCGGGGCCCTGTCGCGGTCCGGCTGGCGGGACGGTGGCGACCTGACCTGGGGTCCCCGCGGGCCCACGCCGCCCCCCGAGCCTGCGGCGGCCCCGCGCACCTTCTACACGGTGGCGTTGCCCACGGAGGCCGCGCTCGCCGTACAGGCCCAGGTGCTCACGGCCTACCTGGGGCACGTGCGCTCCTGGCATCCCAACGAGGGGCTGGTGCTCGTGGGCCACTCCGCCGGAGGCCTGGTGGCCCGACTGTACCTGGTGCAGAACCCCCAGGCGGGGGTCACCGGTCTGGTGACCATCGCGACGCCGCACCTGGGCACCGACACCGCCGAGATCGGCTCCCTGATCGGCCAGACGCCGCTCGCCTGGTTCGCCCCGATGGTCGGGGCGGGGACCCTCAATCGGTCCCAGGCGCTCTACCGCGACCTCTCCCGGGAGAATCCCCAGGGGATCCTGTTCTGGCTGAACCGTCAGCCGCACCCGGCCGTCCACTACGTCTCCGTCGTGCGCTCCGACGACAGCTTCCTCGGCGACATGGTCGTCCCCACCGGCAGCCAGGACATGAACCAGGTGCCCGCGCTCCGCGGGCGCTCCCTGCGGGTGGACGTCCGGGACGGGCACGGCCTGGGGGCGGGGGACGGTCGGGCGCTGGTCGAGATCCTGGAGCGCATGCGCCGCTCGTGAGGTCCCCGGCTGCGGTCGAGCCGCCGGCTGCGGTTGAGCCCCCGCCGCCCGCGCGGGCCGCCGGCGCCGCCCCGAGGCCGCGCCGCGCGGAGGCCGAGGACGCGATCCGGGTCGAAGGGCTGACCCGGCGTTTCGGCGCGTTCACGGCCGTGGACGGCGTCTCCTTCCGGGTGCGCCCGGGTTCCGTCTGCGCCCTCCTGGGGGGTAACGGCGCCGGCAAGACCACCACCATCTCGATGCTCCTCGGGCTCCTCCTCCCGACCTCCGGGTCGGTCCGGCTGCTCGGGGTGGACATGCTCGCCGACCGCTACCGGGTCTTGCCGCGCATCGGGTTCAGCTCGCCCTACGTGGACCTGCCCCAGCGCCTGACCGTCACCCAGAATCTGGAGGTGTACGCGCGCCTGTTCGGGGTCCCGGACCGCCGGCGGCGCCTGGCCGAACTGGCCGCCGACCTCGACCTGGGGGAGCTGCTGGGCAGGACCTACGGGTCCCTCTCGGCGGGGCAGCGCACGCGCGTGGCGATCGCCAAGGCGCTCCTCAACCGGCCCGAGCTCCTGCTGCTGGACGAGCCGACGGCGTCCCTCGACCCGGATTCGGCGGACCGCCTGCGGGGCTATCTCGTCGACTACCTGAGCGCGAGCGGAGCGACCGCGCTGCTCGCCTCCCACAACATGGTCGAGGTCGAGCGTCTCTGCGACCAGGTGCTGGTGATGAAGCAGGGGCGGATCGTGGAGCGGGGGAGCCCCGCCGAGCTCCTCGGCCGCTACGGTCTCGGCACGATGGAACAGGTCTTCCTCGACATCGCCCGCCGGGAGGACCGGACGTGAGACCGGGGCTCGCGTCCGCGGGGCGGGTGTACGCGATGGTGCTGCGCTACAGCTACCTGCTGAGGGGCTCGTGGCCGCGGGTGCTGGAGCTGGCGTACTGGCCGACCGTGCAGATGATCCTCTGGGGCCTCATCAACCAGTTCATGGCCGCGCAGAGTGCCTGGGTGGCCCAGGCCGCCGGCCTGTTCATCGCGGCGATCCTGCTCTGGGACGTGCTGTTTCGGGCCCAGCTCGGGGTCTCGGTGGTGTTCTTCGAGGAGATGTACTCGCGCAATCTGGGCCACCTGTTCACGAGTCCGCTGCGGCCCTCCGAGCTGGTGCTGTCCCTGCTGGTCATCAGCCTGCTGCGCACGCTCATCGGTGTCGGCGTGGCGTCGGTGCTGGCGATCGTGCTGTACCAGTACTCGGTGTTCTCCATGGGGCTGGCGTTGCTCGCCTTCTTCTCCAACCTCCTCGTCATGGGCTGGGCGGTCGGTCTGGTGGTGGTGGCCTTCGTGCTCCGCTACGGTCTGGGGGCGGAGAACCTCGCCTGGGCCATCATCTTCGCTGTGGCCCCTGTGACGGGGGTCTACTACCCCATCTCCAACCTGCCGGAGTGGCTGCAGCCGGTGGCCTGGGCGCTGCCCTCGAGCAGTGTCTTCGAGGGGATGCGGGCGGTGCTGATCGACGGGGTGTTCCGCGTCGACCTGTTCTGGCAGGCGGTCGCCCTGAATGCGGTGTACCTGGCGGCGGGCTGGGGGCTCTTCCTGCACGCGTTCCAGGTCGCCCGGGACCGGGACCTGCTACTCCACGTGGGGGAGTAGGGCCGGGAATTGACCGTTGGCGGGTGCCTGCTAG
>ERZ1645192.47-NODE-47-length-68038-cov-12.253446_pt1 | contig 68038 bp, 72 predicted proteins | sample MGYA00575354_ERZ1645192 | MGnify/ENA primary metagenome ERZ1645192 (study PRJEB40844, sample SAMN11349763) | freshwater sediment metagenome | isolation source: river sediment | host: Sediment | place: India: Faizupur Khadar , New Delhi | collected 2017-02-21 ... | reverse complement strand
GGCCGGCCTGGGTGGCGGCTTCCGCCTCCTCCGAGGAGAAGACGATCTCGCCCGCAGCCGCACCGGGCGAGGCCGGCAGGCCGTGCGCGAAGAGCTTGCGCTCGGCCTTGGGGTCGATGGTCGGATGCAGGAGCTGGTCGAGGCCGGCCGGATCGATGCGGCGGATCGCCTCTTCTTTGGTGATCAGCCCTTCGGCCACCATGTCGACGGCCATCTTCAGCGCCGCCTTGGTGGTGCGCTTGCCGATGCGGCACTGCAACATCCACAGCTTGCCGCGCTCGACGGTGAACTCGACGTCCTGCATGTCGCGGTAGTGCTTCTCCAGTCGCTCGCAGATCGCCGCGAACTCGGTATAGGCCGCCGGCATCACCGTCTCGAGGCTCGGTTTGTCGGAGCCGGCCTGCTCGCGGGCGTGCTCGGTGAGGTTCTGCGGGGTGCGGATGCCGGCCACCACGTCCTCGCCCTGGGCATTGACCAGGAATTCGCCGTAGAGCGCCTTCTCACCCGTCGACGGGTTGCGCGAGAAGGCGACGCCGGTCGCCGAGGTCTCGCCCATGTTGCCGAACACCATCGCCTGGACGTTGACCGCGGTGCCCCAGCTCGCCGGAATGTCGTGCAGGCGCCGGTAGGTGACGGCGCGGGCGTTCATCCACGAGCCGAACACGGCGCCGATCGAACCCCACAGCTGCTCGCGCGGATCCTGCGGGAAGGGCTTGCCGAGTTCACGCTCGACCAGCGCCTTGTACTCGACGATCACCGCCTTCCAGTCGGCGGCGGTGAGATCGGTGTCGAGGACGTAGCCGTGATCCTGCTTGTAGGTGTCGAGGATCTCCTCGAAATCGTGATGCTCGAGGTTCAGCACGACGTTGCAGTACATCTGGATGAAGCGGCGATAGCTGTCGTAGGCGAAGCGTTCGTCACCGGCGACCTTGGCGACCGCCTCCACCGTGGCGTCGTTGAGGCCGAGGTTGAGGACGGTGTCCATCATGCCGGGCATCGAGGCGCGGGCGCCGGAGCGCACCGAGACCAGCAACGGGTCCATCTCGTCACCGAACTCCTTGCCGGTGATCTTGCCCATCAGATCGAGCGCGGCATCGACCTGTGCCGCCAGATCGGCCGGATACTGCCGGTCGTTGGCGTAGAATGCGGTGCAGACCTCGGTGGTGATGGTGAAGCCCGGGGGCACCGGGATGCCGAGATTGGACATCTCGGCGAGGTTGGCACCCTTGCCGCCCAGCAGAGACTTCATTTCGGCGGTACCTTCCGCCGAACCGTCACCGAAGGTGTAGACCCACTTGGTCATGCGACGTCTCCCGTCTCGAGATCGCAGCAGCGCACGCGAGCGACGAATCCGCTCACGCCGGCCATTCGACTTTCGAATGGTGGTTTGCATCCGCCGCGTGGCGCTGACAAGTCGTTTAACCGCATACGCCCTGCATTCGATGGACGATTGCCGCATCCGGTGATGCCGGGATCTTTCACCGCTGAAATTTCTTCGAACCGAGACCCCGAAATCGCCTCGGCGGAAGAGCCTTCACAAGCGGACACAAACCCGCCATTCTGCCGGCGTTCGATCGATTGGTTCGTTCGGATCGCTCCGACGGCGTCGGAGGAGCCGGAGGCCGTCGCTGGGTCGTGTCTCTCGCGGAGCCGCACGCCGGCCGATCGACGAGATCGAACGGCTTCGCGTCCCGCCCTCGGGCGGCCTCGCCTGAACCGAGGATCGGGTGTTCGGCCGAACGTCCGCGCCGAGACCCTGGGAGCTTCCCGCGTATGGACCGTGACTTCGAGAATTGCCGCCGCGACCCCTCGTCGCCCGCCCGAACGAGGAAGGCCGCCGATCGTCGTACCGGCATGCGCCTTCTCTTCGCCGCGACCCTCCTCGCCGGCCTGTCGAGTGCCGGGGTGGCCATCGCCAAACCGATGGTCGATCTGCTTTCGGTCTTCACGCCGCCGACGCTCGCCGGCAACTACCTCGCCGGCCGTTTCGCGGGGTCCGCGCGCGACATCGCCGCCGCCGCCGCCTATTTCCAGACCGCGCTCGCCCTCGATCCCGGCAATCCGGTGCTGATCGAGCGGGCGTTCCAACTGCTGATCGCCGACGGCCGCATCAAGGACGCGATCCCGGTCGCCGAGAGCATCGTCGCCCGTGACAAGGGCCATTCGCTCGCCCGTCTCGTCCTCGGCGTCGATGCCCTCAAGCGCGGGCAGTGGGAGAAGGCGCGTGCCCAGTTGCAGCAGACCGCGCCCCGCCCGCTCTCCGATCTCACCGTGGCGATCCTCTCCGGATGGGCTCAGGCCGGGGTCAAGGACACCGCCGGAGCGCTGAAGACGGTCGACAAGGTCACCGGCCTCGACTGGTATTCCGTGTTCAAGGGATTCCATGGTGCGCTGATAGCCGACATGGGCGGGCGCAAGGCGGAAGGCGCCGAGCGCATGACGGCGGCCTACGGCGCCGACAAGCGGGCGCTACGCGTCGTGGAATCGCAGATCCGCTTCCTCGCCCGTCAGAAGAAGACGACCGAAGCCCTCGCCGTCATCGCCGAGTTCGAGAAGACCCTTCCCGATCATCCGGTGATCGAGGGGCTCAAGGCCGAGATCGAATCCGGCGCGATCCCGGCTCCGATCATCTCCACGCCGCAGGCCGGTGCCGCCGAGTTCCTCTACGGCCTCGGCTCGGCCATGGGGCGCGACGGCGGCGAAGATTTCGCCGCGATGTACCTGCAGCTGGCGCTGTGGCTGACCCCGAACGCCGAACTGCCGACCATCGCGCTCGCCGGTCTGCAGGGCCAGATGAAGCAGTACGACAAGGCGATCGCGCTGCTCGACCGAGTTCCCTCCGGATCGAAGTTGAGGCCGCTCGCCGACATCCAGATCGGCCGCTACCACACCGTCACCCAGAACTACGAGGAGGCGTCGAAACACCTCAGGGCGGTGGTCGAGCGCACTCCGAAGGATCTCGACGCCATCCAGGCACTCGGCGACGTTCTGCGTGCCGACAAGAAGTTCGCCGAAGCCGCCGAGATCTATACGCGCGCCATCGCCCAGATCGAAAAGCCGACGAAGAGCGACTGGCAGCTGTTCTACTACCGCGGTATCGCCCACGAGCGCACCAAGCAATGGCCGAAGGCGGAAGCCGATTTCGACGAGGCGCTGAAGCTGCAGCCCGACGAGCCGCACGTGCTCAACTACCTCGGCTATTCCTGGATCGACATGGGCCAGAACCTCGACAAGGGTCTGGCGCTGGTGCGGAAGGCGGTCGACCTGAAGTCCGACGACGGCTACATCGTCGACAGTCTCGGCTGGGCCTACTACAAGCTCGGCCGCTTCGACGAAGCGGTGAAGGAACTGGAACGGGCGATCCTGCTGCGTCCCGACGATCCGGTGATCAACGACCACCTCGGCGACGCCTATCGCGAGGTCGGCCGCACGCTCGAGGCGACCTTCCAGTGGCGCCATGCCCTCGACATGAAGCCCGAGGCCGAAGAGGTACCGAAGATCGAGAAGAAGCTCGCGGACACCACCGGTGCCCTGCGCGCCGCCGGTCAAGGTGCTCCGACGTCCGGAGCGGTCGAGACCGCCGCGAAACCCGCAGCCGCTGCATCCGAGGCGGAAGCCGCAGCTCGCCCGTCGACCTCCACCGGCGATGTGAAGCCCCCGGAAGCCGCACCCGCCGAGGCGAAGCCGCAGGAGGCGCCCCCGCCCGCTCCGACCGGCGAAGCGCCGCCGAAGGCCGAGTGAGCGTCGGACCATGGTCGGAGTCGCCGCCACGGTCGGACCGTCGAGCGAAGCGGCGCCGGCCAAGATCAATCTGGCGCTGCACGTCGCCGGACGTCGCGCCGACGGCTACCACCTCCTCGACACGCTGGTCGTCCACGGCGTCGCCGCCGACCGCGTCGACGCCCGTCCGCAGGGCGAGGCGTCGACGAGCGATGAACCGGTGCCGATCGAGCTCGCGATCACCGGCCGTTTCGCCGCCGGGCTCGACACCGGTCCCGACAATCTGGTGCTGCGTGCCGCGCGGCTCCTGGATGCCGAGGCCCGCCGCCTCGCCCGCCCGCGCCGCCCGTTGGCGCTGACGCTGGAGAAGGCCCTGCCGATCGCCTCCGGCATCGGCGGCGGCTCCTCCGACGCCGCCGCGACGCTGCGGCTCCTGAACCGGCTGTGGCGGCTCGATCTGCCGATCGCCCGCCTCGCCGAGATCGCCCTGCCGCTCGGTGCCGACCTGCCGATGTGCGTCCACGGGCGACCGCTGCGGGCGCGCGGCATCGGCGAGACGATCGACCTCTTCGCCGGCCTGCCGACACTGCCGATGGTGCTGGTGAACCCCGGTGTGTCGGTGGCGACGCCTGCGGTGTTCCGGGCGCTCGCGAACCGCGACAACCCGCCGATGCCCGAGCTCCCGCCGCGCTTCCGCGACGCCGATCATCTCGTCGACTGGCTCGCCACCACCCGCAACGACCTCGAGCCGCCGGCGATTCACGTCGCGCCGGTCATCGGCGAGGTGCTCGCCCGCCTCGGCGCCGCGCCCGGCTGCCGCCTCGCCCGCATGTCGGGCTCCGGCGCCACCTGCTTCGCGATCTTCTCCGACTCCGCCGCCGCCGGCGCCGCCGTCGCGAAGCTGCCGGCGGACTGGTGGGCGGTGGCCTCGGCGGGTTGAGCCGCATTCACCACGATCTCCGGAAATCGAACGGTTCCGGCGCTTTCGTGCGATCCTCGCGGCTCTCGGGAGGCGGCCGGGCGATCACGGTCGCGTGGTGAGCGGGGCGGAGGGCGATGAGCGCGCCGGGTGTTCACGGGGTGAGAAGTCTCGACGAGTTGACGTCACTGCGCTTCTTCGCGGCGGCGCTGGTGCTCGTCTATCACTACTGGCGCTCCTACCTACCGGGTATTCCGGTGCCGACCGGGCTCGATCTCGGCTTTGCCGGCGTCAGCTTCTTCTTCGTCCTCTCCGGCTTCATCCTCGCCTACAACTATGAGAGCGCCGGCACCTTTCCGCGCCACGAGTTGCGCCGCTACCGGGTGGCGCGCCTGGCCCGCATCTGGCCGGTCCATCTCCTGGCGATCCTCGCCTTCCTGCCGTTCTTCGCCGCCGACCTGATGCGCCACGGCGTCACCCTCGACCGCGTCCTCGCCGCGATCGCCACACCGTTGGCGCTACAGGCGTGGATCCCCGGCGTGGCGACGGTGATCAACTATCCGGCCTGGTCGATCTCCACCGAGGTGTTCTTCTACGCCCTCTTCCCCTTCCTGGTGGCGCCGGCCTTCCGGCGGCCGGGGGCGGCGATCTTCGTCGCCGTCGTCTTCCAGTTCGCGGTGTGGATCGTCCATGCCCTGATCTGGCGGCAGGCCGGTGGCGGCGACCTCATGGCACCCACCGCGGCGACGGAAGCGGCCGCCGACTTCATCCGCTATTTCCCGATCGGTCGGCTGGGCGAGTTCGTGCTCGGCGTGGCGCTTCTCGCCCTGTGGCGCGAGGGGAGGGCCCCGTCCGATCGCCACACCCTGCTGGCTGCCGCCGGGGTCGCCGCGCTCGGTCTGGTGCTGCTGCATCACCACCTGCCTCAGGAGGCGCTGCACGGCGGCGGCACCGCCATTCTCTGGGTGCCGTTGATCCTCTACGGTGGGAGCGAGCGCGGCGGCATCCTCGCCGACCCGCGCCTCGTCTTCCTCGGCAAGGCCTCTTTCGCGCTCTACCTCTTCCACGTGCCGGTCGACTACTACGCCCGCACCATCGACAAGCACTTCCTTCACGGCGCGCTCACCGCCCATCCGGTGGTGTTCTTCGCCGTCTCCACGGCGGTGGCTCTCGGTGTCGCCTGCCTCGTCCATGTCGCCGTCGAAGAGCCGGCACGCCGCTGGATCATGAACCGCCACGACAGGCGCAGCACCGAGCCGGTGCCGCATCGCGACCCCGCTCTCGCCGCCGCCACGCTCGGCTCGTGAAGAGGTTGCCGCGCCTGACCCGAACGTCTCGAGCCCGCCCCCTTCACCTCGGCGTCCCGCCGTGCGATCAGGGGACATGATCAGGACCGTCGTTCCGACCCTCGACCAGATCCGCGCCGGCGGCAAACCGGCGTTGGCGCGCGCCCTCTCGGTGATCGAGATCGCCCACGGCTCGGCCGAGCTCGCCCGTCTGCTCGATGCCTGCGCCGCCGACGGACGAGGCGACGTCCTCGGCCTCACCGGTCCGCCGGGGGTGGGCAAGTCGACACTGACCAACGCGCTCATCACCGAAGCCCGCCGGTCCGGCCGCACCGTCGGTGTCGTCGCCGTCGACCCCTCGTCGCGTTTCACCGGTGGCGCCCTCCTCGGCGACCGTACCCGGCTCCGGACCGACCCCGACGACCAGGGCGTCTTCGTCCGCTCGATGGCGGCACGCGATCGTCTCGGCGGCCTCTCCGATCATGCGGTGGCGGCGATCGTGACGATGCGCGCCGTCTACGACCTGGTGGTGGTGGAGAGCGTCGGGATCGGCCAGTCGGAGGGTGACATCGCCTTCGTCGCCGATACGGTGCTGCTCTGCATCCAGCCCGGCTCCGGCGACAGCCTGCAGTTCATGAAGGCCGGCGTCATGGAGCTGCCCGACGTCGTCTGCGTCACCAAGGCCGACATGGGCGAGCCGGCGCGGCGCGCCATGGCCGACGTCGCCGGGGCCCTCACCCTCGCCGACCACGAACCCGGCGCCTGGATCGCACCCGTCGTGCTGGTGTCGGCGGCGAGCGGGGTGGGGCTCGCCGATCTCGCGGCCGCGGTCGCCGGTCATCGCGCCCATCTCGCCGACGCCGGCCGTCTCGTCGCCCGCCGCGCCGCCCAGGCGCGGCACTGGGTCGAGGACGCGATCAAGGTGCGCTTCGGCGTCCGTGGCCTGGTTCGCGTCGATGTCGCCGCCGCCCTTGCCACCGCGCACGGTCCTTTCGGCGCCATTGCCCGCCTCGACGCCGAGCTCGAAGCCCGTCTGGCGCGCCCGCTCTGAGCGCGATCGCACCGCCGCCGTTCACCATGTTTTCGCCACACCCTCGCCGACGGTGCGCCACGAACCGCGGAAATCCGCGAAATTCGACGAGTCTCGTCGTGGTTTAACCTTTTCTCGAGGTTACTCGGCGATCATCGAAGCGTCCGGGAAACCACGTCAGCGACGTTGCCCATCGGCAATGCCGTCGGTGTGCCCCGCTGGTTCGGAGTTCGTATCGAGTCATGCCGAATGAGCTGAGCCGCCGTCGCGCGGTCAGACGGGCCGGTCTCCTCCCGCGTCTGCGGGCGGCCCCCGTCCTTCTTCTCGGCCTCGTCGCCGTCGCCGTCGTCGGGCACACCCCGCCGACCGAAACGCCCGTCCGTTGGACGGTGCGTGACGCATCCGGCTGGATGGCCGAATTCGACACCCTGAGAGATCAACGCAGCGCCCTGATCGCCGCTGCGTCGCCGGTCGCCGCCTCCCCCCGCGGCGACCGTCTGGCCGCGGTCCTGCCCGCGCCCGCCCCGCAGTCCTCCGCCGGCGCTTCCCCCGCGCCGGCGGAGGCCGCGCCGGCGCCGATCGTCGTGGCGGAGAACGATCTCGCGCCCCGCCACGAGCCGAAACGGATCCCGCGCGACGTCGTCGATCCCGACGTGACCGGCGCCGTCCCCGGTGCCAAGCGGCCGTCGGTGGTGCCGGTCGAGGTCGCCCCGACGGTCAACCGCTCCGGCAAGGGCGATCGCCTGCTCTCCCCCCAGCCGCTCGGACGCACCACCGATCGCGATCTTCTGATCAAGCCGACACTCGCCACCGTGCCTCCGTCACAGGAGGGTTGGCCGCCGCTGGTCACCGTGACGTCGCTGATCGCACCGCAGTCGACCGAGACACTGCCCCGTCTCGCCCTCGCCGCGCCGGATCGTGCGCTCGAGGAAGGCCGGATCGTCGTCGCCATGACCCGCACCGGCCCCGGCCGGGTGGTGACCCAGTCCGCCGTCGCCGCCTACGGTGATCGCGACGTCGCCCGCACCCGCGTCGCCGGTCGGCCGTTGCTGCCGCCGGTACCCGAAGCCCGCTTGGCCGCCGCGAGCCCGCGCACCACCGTCTGGGCTCAGCCGCAGGTGCCGGAAATCGGCTATGCGCGTCGCTCCGCCGAGGGCATCCTCGCTCGCTTCCGTGCGGTACTCGGCGACGAGCCCGATCCCGAGCCGAAGCCGAAGACCGCCGTCGAAGAGGCGAAGGAGATGGGCCCCTGAGGTCCCGGCGCGCCACCCCCGTGCGCGCCACGCTCCCTCCGTACCGCTCCCGTCACGGGCGCCTCGTTCGATCGAGGCGCCCGTGACGTTTCGACGTCGGCGACCCGATTCGTCTCGGTCGCCCCTTGCCGACCGGCTCATAATTCTATATTTCCAGAAACATGGAATCGAGCGAGATCATCATGGCGCTCTCGGCGCTGGCGCAGGCGACGCGGCTCGCCGTGTTCCGCCGGCTGGTTGCGGCCGAGCCGAACGGCGTTCCGGCCGGCGATCTGGCGCGCGATCTCGCCATCCCGCCCAACACCCTGTCGAGCCATCTCGCCGTGCTCGCCCGCGCCGGCCTGGTCGCCGCCGACCGGCGTGGCCGGTTCGTCGTCTATCGCGCCGTGCCGGCCCGTCTCGACGCGGTGACCGCCGCACTCCTCGCCGACTGCTGCGGCGGTCGCCCGGAACTGTGTATGCCGAGCCGCGTCGAGTCGGCGCGCTCGGGGGAAGAGCCCGAGGTGTTCGGATGACGAGACCGCCCTACGAAGTTCTGTTTCTCTGCACCGGAAATTCCGCGCGCTCGATTCTTGCCGAATCGATCCTGGCGAAGGACGGTACCGGTACTTTTCGTGCCCATTCGGCCGGCTCGACCCCGCGCGGCGAGGTCCACCCGATGGCGCTGAAGGTTCTCGCCTCCTTCGGCTACCCGACCGAGGGCTTCCGCTCCAAGTTCTGGGACGAGTTCGGCGGGCCGGCCGCTCCGGCGTTGGACTTCGTCTTCACCGTCTGCGACAACGCTGCCGGCGAAGTCTGCCCGGTGTGGCCGGGACAGCCGATGACGGCCCATTGGGGCATCGAGGACCCGGCCGCGGTGGTCGGAACCCCGATCGAAGTCGAACGGGCTTTCGTCACCGCCTTCAAGCACTTGCAGCGCCGGATCTCGCTGTTTCTCGCTCTGCCCGTGACGTCTCTCGATCGCATGGCGCTGAAGCGCGAGATCGACGCCATCGGTCGCACCGAGGGCGCCACCTCGACCCGGCCCAACTGACCTGGAGCCCCGCATGTCCGACGTGACGATCTACCACAACCCCGCCTGCGGCACCTCGCGCAACGTCCTCGGCCTGATCGAGAACGCCGGCGTCACCCCGAAGGTGGTGCTCTACCTGAAGACCCCGCCGAACCGGGCCGAGCTCGAGGCGCTGATCGCCAAGATGGGCGTACCGGTGCGCTCGATCCTGCGCGAGAAGGGCACGCCCTACGCCGAACTCGGCCTCGACGATCCGAAGAAGACCGACGCCGAACTGATCGACGCCATCCTCGCCCACCCGATCCTGATGAACCGGCCGATCGTCGTCTCCGACAAGGGCGCCAAGCTCTGCCGCCCCTCGGAAGCGGTACTCGATCTCCTGCCCGCCCAGAAGGGTGCCTTCGCCAAGGAAGACGGCGAGCAGGTCGTCGACGCCTCCGGCAAGCGCGTTCTCTGATCCCGCCGAACCGAAAGGCAGTCGCGATGTCGGTCTTCGAACGGTTCCTGACCCTGTGGGTCGGCCTGTGCATGGTGGCGGGCATCGCTCTCGGCCATTTCCTGCCCGCCGCCTTCCGCGCCATCGGGGCGGCCGAGATCGCCAGGGTCAACCTGCCGGTCGCCCTGTTGATCTGGGCGATGATCGTACCGATGTTGATCCGCATCGATTTCGCCGCGCTCGCCCGCGTCGGCGAGCATTGGCGCGGCATCGGCGTGACACTGCTGGTCAACTGGGCGGTGAAACCCTTCTCCATGGCGCTCTTCGCCTGGATCTTCGTCCAGACGCTGTTCCGCCCCTATCTCCCTGCCGATCAGATCGACGGCTATGTCGCCGGCCTCATCCTGCTCGCCGCCGCGCCCTGCACCGCGATGGTCTTCGTCTGGTCGAACCTGGTGAAGGGCGAGCCTCATTTCACCCTGACCCAGGTCGCCCTCAACGACACCGTGATGGTCGTCGCCTTCGCCCCGATCGTCGGCCTGTTGCTCGGGCTCTCGGCCATCACCGTGCCGTGGGACACGCTGGTGCTGTCGGTGGTGCTCTACATCGTCGTACCGGTGATCGTCGCTCAAGTTTGGCGCCGGCGGGTGTTGGCGACCGGCGGCGAGGCGGCACTCGCCCGGCTCCTCACCCACCTGCAGCCCTGGTCACTGGTGGCGCTGCTCGCCACGTTGGTGCTGCTCTTCGGCTTCCAGGGCGGTGCCATCCTGGCTCAGCCGTTGGTGATCGCCCTCCTCGCCGTGCCGATTCTCCTCCAGGTCTATTTCAACGCCGGCCTCGCCTATCTGCTCAACCGGCTCTCCGGCGAGGCGCACTGTGTCGCCGGCCCCTCGGCCCTGATCGGCGCCTCCAACTTCTTCGAACTGGCGGTCGCCGCGGCGATCTCGCTGTTCGGCTTCGAATCGGGAGCGGCGCTGGCCACCGTGGTCGGGGTGCTGATCGAGGTGCCGGTGATGCTGTCGGTGGTGTGGATCGTCGAGCGCAGCGCCGGCTGGTACGAGGCCGGTGTGGCGAAGACCACGCCGCCCGCCGCATGAGCGGTGGTGGTTCGCTCGGCATACCGCTATGATCGCCGCGTCAGACGAGGTCGATCGAGCGATGCCAGACGATCCCTTTTCCGCCGGCCTCGAACAGTTCTCCCGCGCCATGGCGCTGCCCTGGCGGCTGTTCTCCAAGCCGAGCGGCGATGCCTTCCTCGAGGCGCTGCGCCGTCGCAACATCCTGCTCGACGCACTGTTCTACGACGTGCGCGTCGTCACCCGCGAGGAAGCCGCCGACCTGTCGCCGGCCAAGGCGGGGGAGGGGACGATCCTGATCGTTCCCCCCGGCGGCGGCGGGGGGCTCATCGTCTGTTCGACGATCGAATCCTTCTTCGACGCCGGGGGTGAGGAGATCTCGACCCTGACGGTGGCCGGTGTCGGCTCCTCGGCGCTCGGCACCGCCGCCTTCGCCCGCAACGTCGCCGACGCGATCGGCGCGCCGGTGGCGGCGGTGGTTTCGGGCTACGGCCTCGCCGATCTCGTCACCGAGGCGACCGGTGGTTTCCTGTGGCTCACCGGCCTCACCACGCTGCACGACCTGTGGGGGCGGCTCGACCGCTCGCTCGACTGGGTTCGCGCCGCTGCCACCGACCCGAACGCCGGCGGGGCCGACCCGGTGGTCGCCGAACGCGATGCCGACGTCGTCCTGGCGCTGCTGCGCGACGAACGCGCCCGGTTCGATCTGATCGTCGCCCATTCCAAGGGCAACATGGTGGTCGGCGAGGCGCTCCACGCGCTCCAGCGTGAGGACCGCGTCCGCTCCGATCACATCGGCGAGACGGTACACATCGTCTCGATCTCGTCGCGCCACCAGATGCCGCGCTCCTGCCGGCAGGTCACCGAGATCGTCGGCCGTTGGGACCTGATCGGCAGTTTCGCCACTCGCCGCGACGCCCCGCCCGACGTGGTGGTTCCCGACGCCTGGCACCACACCAACACCGACCTCGTCGGCCACCTTCCGGTGACCAGGGTGCTGAAGGAGGTACTGGGGACCGGCGAGGACGCGGCGCCGGGATGATGCCGGCCCGGTGACGGCCGACCCTGCACTCGACCCGCCGAGCGGACGGGTCGGGAGCCCATGGGTTCGCCATGAGACGGGCCGACCTCAGCGCTTCTTGCGTGCCCTCAGGAACGCCTCGAGCTCGGCGTCGCCGCCCTCCGGCAGGACGATGCGCGGCTTGACGTAGAGGTTGCCGCGGCCGCCCGCCTTGGTCGGCAGGCCCTTGCCCTTGAGACGCAGAGCCTTGGACCCGGTGGTGCCGGCCGGCAGGGTCAGTTCGACCGCGCCTTCGAGCGTCTCCACCCGGATCCGCCCGCCGAGAACCGCCTCGTCGAGCGACACCGGCGCGTCGCCCTCGAGATCGTGGACGTCGACGTGGAACAGCGGATGGCGCGTGAAGGCGACGGTGACGATCGCGTCGCCCGCCCCGCCGGGACCCGATTGGCCCTGGCCCTTCAGCCGGATCTGCTGTCGGTCGGTGACCCCTTCCGGCAACGCCACTTCGAGGGTGCGACCGGTCGGCAGTTCGACACGGACCTTGTCGCCGCGCGCCACCTCTTCGAGCGAGACGTGGGCGGTGACCTCGACGTCCTCGCCGCGCGCCCGGGCGCCGGCGCTCGCACCACCCCCCATGCCGCCCGTGGCACCGGAGCGCCCGCCGCCGCCGCCGCGAAAACCGCCGCGCCCGCCGCCGAAGGCCTGCCCGAGGATGTCGGTGAGGAAATCGTCGAACTCGCCGCCGCCGCGGCCGCCGGTACGCCCACCGCCGGAGCGGAAGTCGAACCCATGGCCGCCGCCGAAGCCGGTGAACTTCGGTTTTCCCTCGGCGTCGATCTCACCCCGGTCGAACTGCGCCTTCTTGGGCGCATCGCCGAGGATCTCGTAGGCGGCATTGACCTCCGCGAAAGCCTCCTTGGCCCGCGGGTCGTCCTTGTTCTGGTCGGGGTGATACTTCTTGGCGAGGCGGCGGAACGCCTTCTTGATGTCGTCGGCGCCGGCCGAGCGTGCGACGCCGAGCACGTCGTAGGGATCGCGCATCGAAACTACCTCGTCTGGCCTCGCTCGGGTCCTCGCCGTCTCTTCCCCGAAGCGCGGGGCGTGCGCCGAATCCGTCGAGCCTGGTCATCGTCGCCCCACATGTGGTGTGGTTCGTCGGCGAACGCCAGAGGAAAACGCGAGATACGGTCACGGACGCGATCCGACGGATGCGACGGACCACGTCTCATACCGGGCTCATGAAATTCGGACTCGTCCGAATTTCGTGAGCGTTACGGCCCGACCGGCCGACGCCCGTTCGGGCTCGCCTTCGTTCACGAAGTTTCGAAGGGGTCGAACCTTCGTGAACTCGGTCTCAGCCGGCCGGTTTCTCGCCGGTCGGGGCGAACTCCACCAGATCCCACGGGCCGAGATAGCCCTGACAGATGCGTCCGCGATAGAGCGCGACGCCCTCGATGGTGGAGAGCGTGGTGGCGAAGTCGCGGCAGGGGGCGCCGTTGCGCGCCTTGGCCTCGACGATGTCGGAGATGGTGCCGGAGTTACCGGTCGCCGCATTGTTCCATACGAGTTTCGCCGCACCGGCGGACCGCGTCGCCGTCTCGACCGCACGGCGGATCACCTCGCCGTCGCCGTCGGGAGGGGCCTCGTTCGGCTTGCGGATCGACCCGGTGATGATCTCGTCGGCCGGCGGACCGCTCTGCGACGAGGTCCAGCCGGAGAGCGGCATCATGACGGTGGAACAGCCGGCGAGCATCGTCGCGACACCGACGAGGGTCGCGATCACCGCCGGTCGGCTCTGCGGACGCCTCGTCTGGCGCGCTGCGCCGAGCGCGGTATAGGATGCGCTTCCAGGACCGGCCAAGGTACCCTCCACAAGACGATGACCGACCAGTTCACACAGAATCCGCCACCCGAGTTAATGTCGGGTGACTTTTCCGGCGCCGAGGAGCCGTTCCGGTTGTTTTCGCAGTGGCTACGCGACGCCGAAGCGAAGGAACCCAACGATCCCAACGCCATGGCGGTCGCTTCGGTCGACGAGACCGGGCTTCCGGACGTGCGTATGGTGCTGCTGAAGGGCTTCGACGAGGCGGGTTTCGTCTTCTACACCAACTTCGAGAGCAAGAAGGGCGTCGAGCTGCTGACGAGCCGCAAGGCGGCGTTGCTCTTCCATTGGAAGTCGCTGCGCCGGCAGGTGCGCATCCGCGGCCTCGTCGAGGTGGTCGGCGATGCCGACGCCGACGCCTATTTCGCCTCACGGGCGCGGGCGAGCCGCATCGGCGCCTGGGCGTCGAAACAGTCGCGCCCACTGGAGAGCCGTTTCGCACTGGAGAAGGCGGTCGCCGAATACGGATTGAAACACGCCCTCGGCGAGGTGCCGCGGCCGCCCCATTGGTCCGGTTTCCGGGTGGTGCCGTCGGCGATCGAGTTCTGGCACGACCGCCCCTTCCGCCTCCACGACCGCATCGAGTTCACGCGGGAAGCGCCGGGGCGACCCTGGGAGAAGACGCGGCTCTATCCGTGAGCCGTGCCACGTCTCATACCGAGTTCACGAAGTTTCGACCCGTTCGAAACTTCGTGAACGAAGGCGAGCCCGAACGGGCGTCGGCCGGTCGGGTCGTAACGCTCGTGAAGTTCGGACGAGTCCGAATTTCATCAGCCCGGTCTCACAGCCACCGCTTCCACTTGAACACCGCGAAGGTCACCGACACGGACGCGACCATCAGGCCGAGCGCCATCGGATAGCCCCAGGGCTTGTCGAGTTCCGGCATGGCATGGAAGTTCATGCCGTAGATCGAGGCGATCAGCGTCGGCGGCATGAACACCACCGCGAGGATCGAGAAGATCTTGACGATGGTGTTCTGCTCCAGCCCGACCAGACCGAGGGTCGCCGACATCACGAAGTTGACCTTGGCGTCGAGCGACTTCGAGTGCTCGGCGAGCGAGCGGATGTCGTGATCCAGGGTGATCAACCGCGCCCGCCCATCCGGGTCGAGCCGGTCGCGGCCGCCGTGTTCGGCGAGGAAGTGGAACATCCGCGCCAGCGAGACGATGCTCTCCTCGGCGCGCGACACCGCTCCGCCGAGCCGGCCGACCGTGGTGATCGCCTCCTCGAGCCCCTTCTCTCGTTCCCGGCGTGACCGGAACACCGCCATCGACAGCGTGTCGATCTCGCCGCCCACCCGCTCCAGCGAGTCGGCGAGGCGATCGACGATCGTCTCGAGCAGTCCGAGCAATACCCCGCGGCCGTCGACGAGCCCGAAACCGGGACGTTCGGCCCGCGTGCGGAAGAGGTCGAAGGACTTGGGCGCGTCGTAACGCACCGTCGCCAGCCGGTTGCCGACCAGGATGAAGGTGATCGGCGTCAGCCGGGGAGCGGCGGTGTCGGAGAGAACCTGGACCAGGGCGGTCATGTAGAGCGCGCCGTCTTCGGCGTAGAGCCGGCTCGACGCCTCGATCTCTTCCATCTCGGCACGGGTAGGCACCGCGACGCCGAGCATCTTCTCGACGTCGGCATCCTCGTCCGCCGTCGGCTCGATGAGATCGAACCACACCGCCGGCCCTTCCGGCGGCATCGCGTTCGAGATCGCCGCGGTGATCAGTGCGCTGTCGACGAGGCCGTGGATGGTGAGCATGGTGGCGGTCCGGCGATGAGGAGCGGCGCGCCGGTCCGGCGGCGCACACCCACCGTTACCGCGTCCGCGCGTGGCGGTCGACGGTCATGCCGACGGTCGTGCCGACGGCCCCGGTGCTTCGCGTGTCATGGCGACGATCCGTCGCCGACATCGAAACGTCATCGCCGCGGATCGCCGGATCCGCGGCGTCGCTCGTTCCTGCACTCGGTGATCGGACCTTCGGGGCCGGCCGAGGCTCAGCTCCACTGTTCGGAGGGGGCCTTGACCTTCGGGCCCTTCATGGCACTGGCGGCAGCGGATACGGCGGAGATGCCGATCGACTTGTACTGCGCGTCGAGCGTGTCCTGGGCGCGCGGCTGCGATTCCTGAGTGAACTGCCGGTTGGTGTTCTTGTCTTCGGACATCTTGGAACCCCTGTCGCCTTTCTCTCCCCGAGAAGTCGTCCGTATCTACGCTCGCCGGAAAACCTCATCGTCGGAAGACGTCGCTCGCCTTCCGACCCTTGATATGCTTCCCGATTGCGGCGTCTTCGTGTTGTCACACGGCCGACGATCGAATTTTGCTCCGTTCTCGAGCAATCGACCAGATCTCGAGCAACGCGCCGAGATGACGGTTTGACAGTTTTCCGGGGAATTCCGCCCAGCGTGTCATATTTGCATCATACATCCGGCCGGGCCACGGGGCCGCCGCGACCCCGGCGACCGGTCGCCGGACTCGCCGGTTTCGCCACGGCGCCGGCGTGGAGAATGCCGCCGCGCCCCCTGGACAGCGATCCGGTTCGGATCGAAGAATGCTCCATCAACGGGTCGAAGTCGCTCCGCTTCGGACGGGTCGTCCGACGGAGGAAGGAGAATGTCATGCTCGGATCGATGATGGATTGGCCGCTTCTCTGCACGAAGATTCTCGATCACGCCGCGGCTCAGCACCCGAAGCGCACCATCCTCACCCGTTCCGTCGAGGGGCCGCTCCACACCACCGACTACGCCACCCTGCGCCGCCGCTCCCTGCAGTGCGCCAAGCGCCTGGAGAAGCACGGCATCCGTCTCGGCGACCGAGTCGCGACACTGGCCTGGAACACTTGGCGTCACATGGAGGTGTGGTACGGTCTGCTCGGTCTCGGCGCCATCTACCACACGGTCAATCCGCGCCTCTTCCACGAACAGATCGCCTGGATCGTCAACGACGCCGAGGATCGGCTGCTGTTCGTCGATCTGACCTTCCTGCCGGTGATCGAGAAGCTGATCGGCCACATGCCGACGCTCGAGCAGGTGATCGTGCTCACCGATGCCGCCCACATGCCGGCGACGACGTTGAAGAATGCCGTCGACTACGAAAGCTGGCTGGCCGAAGCCGACGACGACTTCGCCTGGAAGAGCTTCGACGAGAACACCGCCGCCGGCCTCTGCTACACCTCCGGCACCACCGGCAATCCCAAGGGCGTGGTCTATTCGCATCGCTCCAATGTCATCCACGCTTGGCAGGCCGCCACCCCCGACATGATCGGCCCGTCCTGTCGGGACGTGATCATGCCCGTGGTGCCGATGTTTCACGCCAACTGCTGGTCGATCGCCTTCACCGCTCCGCTGACCGGCGCCGCGCTGGTGCTGCCCGGCGCCAGGCTCGACGGTCCGGCGATCTACGAGACGCTCGAGGTCGGCAAGGTCAGCATCACCGCCGCGGTGCCGACGGTCTGGCTGATGCTGCTCCAGCACATGGAATCGAAGAACCTCCGCCTGTCGCATCTGAAGCGGGTGGTGATCGGCGGCGCCGCCTGCCCGCGGGCCATCACCGAGAAGTTCGAGAAGACCTACGACGTCCGCGTCGCCCACGCCTGGGGCATGACCGAGATGAGCCCCCTCGGCACCCTGTGCGGCCTGAAGCCCGAGACCGCCAGCCTCGACATCGAGGGCCGGCTCGATCTCCAGGTCAAGCAGGGCGTACCGCCCTTCGGTGTCGAGATGAAGATCACCGACGATGCCGGCAACGAGCGCCCGCAGGACGGCCGCGCCTTCGGTCGTTTGAAGGTGCGCGGTCCGGCGATCGCCGGCGGCTACTTCAAGGGCATGGGCAAGGACGCCTTCGACCCCGACGGCTTCTTCGACACCGGCGACGTCGCCACCATCGACGCCGACGGCTACATGCAGATCACCGACCGCTCCAAGGACGTGATCAAGTCGGGCGGCGAGTGGATCTCCACCATCGACCTGGAGAATCTGGCGATCTCCCACCCCGACGTGATGGAGGCGGCGGTGATCGGCGTCCACCATCCCAAGTGGGACGAACGCCCGCTCCTGGTGATCGTACCCAAGGCCGGCAGGACGCCGACCCGCGACGAGATCCTCGCCCACTACGAGGGCAGGATCGCCAAGTGGTGGATGCCCGACGACGTGGTGTTCATCGAGGAGATCCCCCACACCGCCACCGGCAAGATCCAGAAGATGACGCTGCGCGAGCGCTTCAAGGACTACAAGCTGCCGGGGGTGTGAACTCCCCTTGCGCCGGCGAGTGCCGAGCGGCTCGTAGACATGCGAAGGGGCGCCGATGGGCGCCCCTTCGTCGTCTCGGTTCGGGTCGCGGCGATCAGTTCGCCGACAGCTTCACCGTGAAGGCGCCGCGCAGCTTGCCCGGGGTGAAGCCGACCGCCTTGTCCTGCGGATAGCGCTTGGTGATCTCCGCCGCGATCTCGGGCTTCAGCTCGGTGCCGTGACAGAGCATGCAGGGCTCGGCCGCCATCGGAATCGCCTTCATGTAGCGGAAGGTCTTGCGGCCACCTTCTTCGACCACTTCGCCGAAGTCGACGGTGTCGGGGGCCGCGCCGGCTTCGATCTTCGCCGCGAAGCTCTCCAGCACCTTGCGCTCCCACGCATCCGGCGCATTGGCGGGATTGCGTACCAGGAGCGCGGTGCGGCCGACGGTGACGCCGTGCGCGGTGGACTGGTCGGCGGCGATCCCGGGTGCCGCCCCCTGGCAGGCCTCGATCGCTGCGACCGGGCCACCCGCCTTCATCGCGTTCACCAGCGTCGGCCGCAGGTTTTCCGCCAGCCCCTTGATCGCGCCGCGTGCCTTGGCGAGGTCGGCGGCGTTCGCTCCGCCATCCTGGGCGGACGCGGTCCCGGCGAGGGTCGAGCAGGCGAGAACGGTGGCGGCGAAGAGGCTGCGGATCATGAGAGCACTCCGAATTCGATCGATCGGACCGACGACCCTAGAGAGCCCATGCCGCTGCGACAAGCCGCTCCACCGACCAAGCGAAGTGACATTTCAAAATGCACGAGCTGCGAGAGCCTGTGCCGAACGCCGTCGTCGCGCCGGCCCGGTCGTCACTCCTTGAACCACACCTCGACGTCGCCGGTCAGCTTGATCAGCAGCGGCCTGCCACGGCGGTCGACGCCCTTGCCGACCGGAACGCGGACCCAGCCCTCGGAGACGCAGTATTCTTCGACGTTGAACTTCTCCACCCCCTTGAAGCGCACGCCGACGCCACGCTGCAGGATCTCGGCCGAGAAGAACGGGCTGTCGGCGTCGGCGGCGAGGCGGTCGGGCGGGGTGTCGACGGTCGCGGCCGCGGGGGTGTCGATCTCGGTTTCGGGGGTCTCGGTCATCGTTCGTCCTCGTCGCCGGCGCATCGGGCGCCCGGTCGTTCGGACGCCGTCATGCCCGGTTTCGGCGGCGACGTCAAAGGCGAGGGCCTCGCCCCGTTCGGCTCGACGGCCTCTCTCGCCCCCCTCCCGCGGACGTGTTAAGGGAGGAGGGTGGCCGGACGGGACGTGACCTCGCGCCGGAACCGTCTTCGTCGCCCCCGTCTTCCCGGATCGCCATGCTGCTTCGCCCGCTCGAGCGCCGTTCCCGAATCGCCGGTTGGAGCCGGTGGCTCGGCGCCTTCGCGGTGCCGGTGCTGATCATCGTCACCATCGCCCATCGCTCCGGCCTGATGCCGACCGAACAGGCGCTGGTGCTCGTCGGCTTCGCCTTCGGCTTCGCCGCCGTGGCGCTGATCCTGGCGGCCATCGCCGCGGTTCTCGTCTGGCACGACGGCCGTTTCGGCGGACGCGACGCGGCGATCGGCGCGCTCTGGGCGGTGCTGGCGCTCTCGCCGGTGGCCTATCTGGCGGTGGAATGGATGGATTTCCCCAAGGTCACCGACGTCTCCACCGACGTGGTCGATCCGCCGCTCTATCGTGAGGCCGCCATCCTGCGCGCCGGCCGGCTGAACTCCGCCCGTTCGCCCTCTCCGGAGGAACGCGCCCGCATCCGCATCTCCTGGCCGGAGATCGTCACCCGACGCTATTCGGTCGGTTCCGATCTGCTGTTCTTCGTCACCCGCCGGCTGGTCGAAGAAGAGGGTTGGACGGTCACCGAGATGGTCCAGCCCGCCGGCGACGGCGAGCGCGGTCGCATCGAGGCGGTGGCCCGCACCCTGATCTTCGGCTTCGAGGACGACGTCGTCGTCCGCGTCCTGCCCGAACCGTCGGGTAGCCGCATCGACCTGCGCTCGTCGATTCGCTGGGGCACCCACGACTTCGGCCGCAATGCCCGCCGCATCCGCGCCTTCCTCGACGAGGTCGATCGCCGCGTCGTGGCGAGCTACGGCCGGTGAGTCCGGCGGGGTCGATCGTGGCGAGTGGACGAGCCGCGCCTCGCCCGTCACAACGGGAGCGGGTCAGCTCTTCGCCAGCAACTGGCGGATCTTGATCATCGCCTTGTCGGTCGGCTCCTGGAAGTTGATCGCGCCGACGAAACGACCCTGCGGATCGAGCAGATAGACCGAGGCGGTGTGGTCCATGGTGTAGTCGCCGCCCTTGCCCTCGACCTTGCGGGCGAACACCCGGTAGGCCTTGACGATGCGGTCGGTCTCCTCACGCGACCCGGAGAGACCGAGGAAGCGCTCGTCGAAGGAGGCGAGGTAGCCGTCGAGCTTCTCCGGCGTGTCGCGTTCCGGATCGACCGAGACGAAGACGACGCGTAGCCGGTCGGCGTCCTTGCCCAGTTCCCTCATCCAGGCGGTCGCCTCGAGCAGGGTCGTCGGACAGACGTCGGGGCAGAAGGTGTAGCCGAAGAACATCGCCGTCGGACGGCCTTCGAGGTCCTTGTCGGTGAACGGGCGCCGCTTCTGGTCGAGCAACGCGAACGGCCCGCCGATGCCGACCATCGGCTTCAGCAGGCTGCTCTCCGAACGCGGGGCAGCCGGCTCGCGAAGCACCACATAGGTCCCGAGCCCGCCGGCGATGGCGACGATCAGCACCCACAGCACCACTCGCAGGGACCCGAGGCTCATCGCGCGATCTCCGCTCCGCCTCACGCCCACCGAACCGGCTCGGCGGTGACGTCCGGCCGTCCGAGGGCCTCGAAGACCCGCCGCACGATGCCTGTGGCGTCGAGCCCGATCGCGGCCATCGTCGCCTCCTGGTCTCCGTGGTCGAGGAAGGCGTCGGGCATCGTCAAGGTCCGCAGCTTGAGACCACCGTCGAGCAGGCCGTCTTCGGCGAGTGCGTGGAGGACGTGGCTGCCGAAGCCGCCGACCGAACCTTCTTCCACCGTGACCAGCACTTCGTGTTCACGCGCCAGACGGCGCACCAGGTCGCGGTCGAGGGGCTTCATGAAGCGTGCGTCGGCGACGGTGGTGGAGAGCCCGTGGGCATCGAGCGTCTCGGCCGCACCGAGGCTCGCGGCGAGCCGCGTGCCGAGGGAGAGGATCGCCACCTTGCTTCCCTCGCGCAGGATGCGTCCACGGCCGATCTCGAGCGGGATGCCGCGCTCCGGCAGGTCGCAGCCGACCCCTTCCCCGCGTGGGAAGCGGAAGGCGGAGGGCCGGTCGTCGATGGCGACCGAGGTCGCCACCATGTGGACGAGTTCGGCTTCGTCGGCCGGCGCCATGATGACGAAGTTCGGCAGGCAGCCGAGGAAGGCGAGGTCGTAGGCGCCGGCATGTGTCGCCCCGTCGGCGCCGACGAAGCCGGCGCGGTCGATGGGGAAGCGGACGGGAAGCTTCTGCAGCGCCACGTCGTGCGCCACCTGATCGAAGCCACGCTGCAGGAAGGTCGAGTAGATGGCGCAGAACGGCTTGTAGCCGGCTGCCGCCAGACCCGCGGCGAAGGTCACCGCGTGCTGCTCGGCGATACCGACGTCGAACACCCGCTTCGGGAACGCCCTGCCGAAGACGTCGAGGCCGGTCCCGGCGGGCATGGCGGCGGTGATGCCGAGGATCTTGTCGTCGCGCGAAGCCTCCGCGGTCAGCGTATCGGCGAAGACCCTGGTGTAGGACGGTGCGTTGCCCTTGGGCTTGGCCTGCTTGCCGGTGACGACGTCGAAGCGGTTGACGCCGTGGTACTTGTCGGGCGCGGCTTCCGCCGGGCCATAACCCTTGCCCTTCTGGGTGACGACATGGACCAGGATCGGCCCTTCCTTGGCGTCGCGCACGTTGCGCAGAACCGGGAGGAGGTGATCGAGATTGTGTCCGTCGATCGGCCCGACGTAATAGAAGCCGAGTTCCTCGAAAAGGGTGCCGCCCATCGCCATGCCGCGGGCGTATTCCTCGGCCCGCTTGGCGCCGATCTCCATGAACTTCGGCAGACGCCGGGAGATCTGCTTGCCGATGTCACGCAGGTGCATGAAGGTGCGTGACGAGACGAGGCGCGCCAGATAGGCGCTCATCGCTCCGGTCGGTGGAGCGATCGACATGTCGTTGTCGTTGAGCACGACGATCAGCCGCGACCCTTTGGCCCCGGCGTTGTTCATCGCCTCGTAGGCCATGCCCGCCGACATCGACCCGTCACCGATCACCGCCACCACGTTGTGGGTCGCCCCGTCGAGATCGCGCGCCGTGGCGAATCCCAGCGCCGCCGAGATCGAGGTCGAGGAATGAGCGGTGCCGAAGGGGTCGTAGATGCTCTCGTCGCGCTTGGTGAAGCCGGAAAGGCCGCCGGGTTGGCGCAGCGTGCGGATGCGGTCGCGCCGGCCGGTGAGGATCTTGTGCGGATAGCTCTGGTGGCCGACGTCCCAGATCAGCACGTCGCGCGGCGTGTCGAACACCCGGTGCAGCGCGACGGTGAGCTCGACCACCCCGAGGCCGGCGCCGAGATGGCCTCCGGTCACCGACACCGCATCGATGGTCTCCGCTCTGAGTTCGTCGGCGAGCTGGCGCAGCGCCGAATCGGGAAGCCGCCGGAGGTCTTCCGGGACCTTGACGCTGTCGAGAAGGGGGGTCGGAACGGGCAACGGACCACTCACGCGATACGGTCGGAGCGACGAGGCCGCCCGACCCGGCGATACGATCGGGCGACGACATCGTCCGACCCGGCGCGGTCAGGGTGAAGCCCACGCCACGTTCCCGAATATATGACGCGAGGTCGCGCTGCAAATCACCGTTTCGCGGTCGGAGGCCGAACCGAGGAATGGAGCGGTAGTGAAATACCGCGCTCAATTGCGCTCGAGGTCGAGTGGTTCCACCCCTTGTGGCCGGCCTTCGGCGGTGAGGCGGATCTTCTCCACCCGCGCCTCTGCCGCCGTCAGGAGCTTCTGGCAGTGCGCCTTGAGTGCCTCGCCACGCTCGTAGGCGGCGATCGATTCGTCGAGGGCGACATCGCCGCGTTCGAGTTTCTGGACGATGGCTTCGAGTTCGGCCAACGCTTTCTCGAACGGCAGAGCGGCGATGTCGGCGGGGGTTTCGGTCACGGGTCGTCTCTCGGATCGGATCGCGGCCCCGAGGAGGCACCGAGCCGCCGTCGCTGTCAATGGGGCCGGTTCCGCGCCGGGCGGGCGATCCGCTGCAGGATGACGGCGGCGACCAATGCCGTCAGCGACGCGACGATGGCGAGCCACAGCGCCGCCATCGGGCCGCTGCGGTCCATCGTCACGGCGAAGATCGCCGGCGAGGCGGCGAAGACCAGGTTCTGCGGCAGGCTCATCCGTCCGACCAGCGTGCCGTAGGCGGCAGCACCGAACAGCGACAGCGGCAGCGTCATGCGCAGCACCGCCAGGATGCCGTTGGCGCCGCTCCACACCACGATGAAGATCCAGGCGCTCATCAGCGGATCGAGCGGCGAGCCGAGCAACGCCAGCATCGGCGAGAGGACCATGATGGCGAGCCCGGTGGTGGTCAACGGGTGCAGCCGGTGGCCGAAGATCACCTCGAGGGTCCGCGCGCCGATCGTCGCAGCCCCACTCGCCGCTGCGACGGTCACCGCGGTGGCGTGATCGAGGCCGAGATCCTCGAACAGCCGGATGACGTGGAGCGGCAGCCCCCAGGAGGCGAAGCCCTGGGCGGTGAAGGCGACCACCATCGCGGTGATCGCGATCGTCCGGGTCGCGCCGGTGAGCATGGGCGCGGTCGGTGCCTCCGAGTCGACGGACGAGTGCGTGGCGGCGTCGACCGCCGGCGCCGGCCCGCGATCCGACCATGCCCGCCCGAGGCGGATCTGCAGCGGCAACAACACGGCGAGCTCGAGCAGCCCGTAGCAGACGAGCGTCCCACGCCAGTCGAACCAGGCTTCCAACAGGGCGGTGAGCGGCCAGAAGGCGGAAGGTGCGAAGCCGACGAGCAGCGTCATGATGCCGATCGTCCGCCTCGCGTCGGCGGCAGACAGGCGGGTGAGGAAGGTCGTCGCGGCGAGGGTCAGCCCGAAAGGCATGGCGATGCCGTGCAGGATCCAGGCGAGATACCAGGTGGTCGGCGACGGGGCCGCCGCGACCAGGAGATGGCCGCACCCGATGGCGAGCGGCGCCAGCGGCATGAACCGCGCCGCGCCGTGGGCATCGAGGAGGCGCCCGGCCGTCGGCGCCGCGAGTCCGCCGATCGCCACCATGATGGTGACGCCGAGGTAGATTCCGGTCGGGTCGAGCCCGAGATCGCGGGTGAGCGCCGGCGCCAGCACCGAGGGCATGTAATAGGTCGTGCCCCAACCGAAGATCTGGCCGAGGGCGAGGAGCGGCACCAGCCGCATCGATGAGGGTCGCGTCACAGACATCGACGGAGGATGGCGATGGCCATCCCCCCGCACAAGCGTGAGATGCGCCGATCAGCTCTTCATCAACGTCATCACGTGCGCCGCGACCGAGCGGGCGAGGCCCTCGAGGTCGTAGCCGCCCTCCAACACCGAGACGATGCGGCTGCCGCAGCGCCGGTCGGCGATGTCCATCAGGCGCGACGTCGCCCAGGCGAAGTCGGTCTCGACCAGATTGATCTGGCTCATCGGGTCGCGGGTGTGAGCGTCGAAACCGGCGGAGATGATGATCATGTCCGGCCGGAAATCTTCGATGCGCGGCAGCACGGCGATGTCCATCGCCTCGCGGAAGTCGGCGCCACCCGCCCCCGCCCACAAGGGCGCGTTGACGATGTTGTTGGCCACCCCCGTCTCGCCGACCTCACCCGTGCCCGGATAGAACGGCATCTGGTGGGTCGAGGCGTACATCAGGTTCGGATCGTTCCAGAAGATGTCCTGGGTGCCGTTGCCGTGGTGGACGTCGAAGTCCATCACCACGACGCGCTCGGCGCCGTGTTTCTCCCGCGCCCATTTCGCCGCGATCGCCGCATTGTTGAACAGGCAGAAACCCATCGCCCGCTTCGATTCGGCGTGGTGGCCCGGCGGGCGGACGATGCAGAAGGCGTTCTTGACCTTCTTCTCGAACACCTCGTCGACCGCCTGGCAGGCGCCACCCACCGCCCGGAGCGCCGCTTCGAGCGAACCCGGCGACATGGTCGTGTCGTCGTCGAGGCGGGTGAGCCCTTCGCTCGGCACACAGGCGGCGATCTCGTCGAAATAGCTGCCGGGATGGCCGAGTTCGACCATCTCACGGGTGCCGCGGCTCGCCGCCTCGCGCTCCAGCGCCTGGAAGCGTTCGTGCTCCAGGATGCGGTCGACGACGCGGATCCGATCGGCCCGTTCGGGGTGACCGAGAGGGGTCGCATGCCCGAGGCAGGCGGGATGGTGGATCAGCAGTGTCGACATTCCGAAACGTCCTCCCGCCGAGCTTGGCGTTCTCGCGCGCCCGCGCTCGTGGCACTCAGGGTCGCCCGGCCCGTTCGTCGTCGGGCTCTCCGGCATTCCGTCGGTTCCCGATCCGGTGGTGAACGAAGACACCCTCGTCGCCACCCGGTCGGACCACGCCGCTACGATGACGGATCATGGCCCGCTCGTCACCCCCGAACCGCGATGGAAATCGAAGTCGCAGTCATACCTTCGTCGCGCGGCAGCCGAACCGGTTCTGCGCTCGGAGCATGGCTCGGCCGCGATGGCGTCACGTCGGGCCTGTCACGGTCGCGGGGCCGCGGCCCGTCTCAGGCGGTCGACGATCGCCTCGCCGAGCCCCTCTGCCGGGATCGGGGCCACCGCGATGGTGGTCGCGCCGGAGGCGTCGAGGTCGCGCAGGGCGCGGAAGAGATTGGCCGCCGCTTCGGCGAGATCGCCGGTCGGCGACAGATCGAAGACCACCGCGGCGTGTTCCGCGCCCGCCGGCCGATCGGGGCCGAAGCTGATCACCGCCTCGCCCGGCGCGACCGTGGTCGCCTCGAGTCGCACCCGTGCGCGGGGGGCGTAGTGCGAGGCGAGCATACCGGGGGCGAGCGGCGCTGCGTCGTCGACCGGCGGCGGTTCGTCGACGAGGGTCTCGCCGAGGATCGCCTCGATCGCCTCACGCGGCACCCCGCCCGGCCTGAGCAGACGTGCGCGCCCGTCGAGCACCGCGACGATGGTCGATTCCACCCCGACCGGGGTCGGCCCGTCGTCGATCACCTCGGCGACCGCCGCACCCAACTCCTCCACCACGTCCGCGGCGCGGGTCGGGCTGACCCGACCCGAGCGATTGGCGGAAGGGGCGGCGACCGGCCGACCGAAGCGCGCGAGGATCTCCCGCGTCACCGCGTTCGCCGGTACCCGCAGCCCGATGGTGTCGAGCCCGGCCGAAGCGAGGTCGGAGATCGGGCTGTCGGGTCGCTTCGCCACGACGAGGGTCAGGGGGCCCGGCCAGAACGCCCGCGCCAACGCCCGGGCGCGGTCGTCGAAGACACCGTGCCGCTCCGCCGTCGCGAGATCCGGCACGTGGGCGATCAACGGATTGAAGCTCGGCCGGCCCTTGGCGGCGTAGATCGCGGCGACGGCCCGGCCGTCGTCGGCGTCGGCGCCGAGGCCATAGACCGTCTCGGTCGGCAGACCGACGAGCCGGCCGGCCGAGAGCGCCGTGACCGCCGCCGCGATCGCCGCCTCCCGTTCCCGCTCGTCTCGCGTTCCGCGAACCGCCATGATCCCCTCGTCGCGCGACCCGCTGCCCGTCGCCGGCCGTCGTCGCGGTTCTCCTTGGCGTCTTTCGTGGCGCGAGACAAGGGGCGGCGACCGATCGGCGCGTACGTCGGTGTTGCGGGCGTGGGGTCGCTGTGCCTAGAGTGCGCCGAACCGCACGAAGGTGCGGAACGCGCCCCGATACGAGCGAAGACTGCCGTATAGGTGAGCCATCACGTCGAACCCGGGAGCCGAGACGACCATGACCACCTCCGATCTCATCTCCGTCACCCGCGCCGGCGCGGTGAACGTCGTCCGCATGAATCGGCCGGACAAGAAGAACGCCCTCACCTCCGGCATGTACGAGGCGATGACCGCGGCGTTGCAGGCAGGTGAGGCGGACGAGGTTGTGGCCGTTCACGTGTTGCTCGGCGTACCCGGCGCCTTCTCCTCGGGCAACGACGTCGCCGAATTCGCCGCCGCGGCCGCGACCGGCAAGCTCGGACTGCAGGTGATCGACTTTCTCGTGGCGTTGGCGAGCCTCGACAAGCCGCTCGTCTGCGGCGTCGATGGTCTGGCGATCGGCATCGGCACCACCGCGCTGTTCCACGCCGATCTCGTCTACGCCTCCGACCGGTCGCTGTTCCGCACGCCTTTCCTCGATCTCGGCCTCGTCCCCGAGGGCGGTTCGAGCCTGCTCGCGCCCCGCCTGATGGGACATCCGCTCGCCTTCGAGCTGCTCTGCCTCGGCAACGGCTTCGACGCGAGCCGCGCCGCGGCGGTCGGCATGGTCAACCGGGTGGTCGGCGCCGACGAGGTCGAGCCGGCGACGATGGCGGCGGCCGAGGCGCTCGCCGCCAAGCCGCGTCAGGCGCTCGCCGCCGCCCGCCGGCTGCTGCGTTCCGGCCACGTCACCACCCGTGAGGACGTGCTGACCCGCATCGCGGTCGAGGCCAAGGAATTCGCCCGCCGCCTCGCCTCTCCCGAAGCCGCCGCCGCCTTCGCCGCCTTCATGGGCAAGAAGAAGTGAGGAGAGGAGAAGGCCGTCATCGGTCGAACCGGAGGGTTTCGACTCGATATGTTCCCGAAATGGGAACGTATTGCCGATGTGCAGATCATCGCCAAGTCCACGCTGAAGGCCTTCTGGGCCCGCCATCCGTGGGCCGAGACGCCGCTTCGGGCGTGGTGTGTCGTGGCGAGCCGTGCGAACTGGAGCGGACCCGCCGACATCAAGGCGATGTTCGGGGCCGACGTCGACTTCGTCGGCGACTACAGAGTGATCTTCGACATCGGCGGCAACACGTACCGCTTCGTCGTCCATGTCGCCTACGCCTACGGGCGTGTGCTGGTGAAGTTCGCGGGGACCCACGCGGACTACGACGAGATCGATGCGGAGACGGTGTGATGCGGAACATCCGACCCATTCGCGACGACGCGGATCTCGCTTGGGCGATCGGCGCGGTGGACGCCTATTTCGCAAACCCGCCGGTGCCGGGCAGTGCCGAGGCCGATCGCTTCGACGTGCTCGCCGATCTGATCGAAGCCGATGAGAACCGCCACCATGCGATCACCGCCCCCGATCCCGTCGATCTCATCCGCGCCCATATGGAGAACTCGGGCCGCGAGCAGAGCGATCTCGCCTTCCTCTTCGGTTCGCGATCCCGTGCATCGGAGGTGCTGCGGCGCAAGCAGGCTCTCACCGTCGACATGATCCACCGCTTGTCGGTGCAATGGGGCATTCCGGCCGAACATCTGGTCGTGCCCTACCCCCTGGCGGCGTGATGCCGCCCCGTCTCCCGTCGTCGCCGGTCACCCCAGGACGCGGAAGAACAGGTCTTCGAGGTCCTTACCGTAGGTCGCGTCGGCGCCGCCGTTGGAGCGCCGCATCAGGATGTAGGGCCGGAAGGTGCGGTAGATCCGTTTGACGTCGATTCCGATCGCCTTGTCGAGCACCTCCTGATCGCAGACCGCGGTGTCGAGGCAGCGCACGAACTCGTCGAAGGCGAGGATCAGGAGATCGATCCGCGGCGCCAGATCACGGTCTTTGATGAAGGTGAGGAGCGAGGCGTCGCGCTCGGTGATCAGCGCCTCGCGCGCCTCGTCGCCCGGCGTGGCCTGGATACGGCGCTGCAGATCCTCGATCTGGTCCCACCACGGCTTCATGTCGGTGGCGAGCTGGACATAGACCTTGTGAGCCTCGGTGTCGTCGAAGCGATCGATCAGGTCGAGTGTGTAGGTGACGCGGGCGACGTCGCGGATCCGTGGCGCGGCGACGAAGTGCTCCCACGCCCCCCACGCCCAACCCCCGACGGCCATCAGCACGATCGCACCGATGCGAAACCATGCCGCGCCGCCCCCCCCTCGGGTGACGGCGCGTCCCGCCGCCGCCGTGTCGCCCCCCTCGTCGTCGGTCACGCGTTCCCCCTCAACGGCCCGGTAGGCGCGGCTTGACGCAACACGGTCCGCCGCAACAGACGTCCTTCCACGGCGGTCGCTGCGGTGGTGTCGGCGGCCGGTATTGCGCCTCGGCGACCGTCGTGGCGGCGAAGATCGACACGAAGAGGGCGACGACCAGGGTTCGAACCATCTTTCCGCTTCTCCCGTCCCCGGCGCCGGCGCATCGCCCCTGGCGCGAGGTGGACGTATACGTTAACCTCATGACCATACTCGGTATCACACTCGACCTGAACGGAAGCCGAATGACCACTCTCCAGGGACGCACTCTCTTCGTCACCGGCGCCACCCGCGGGATCGGCCTCGCCATTGCGCTGCGCGCCGCCCGCGACGGCGCCCGCGTCGTCGTCGCCGCCAAGACCGACACGCCGCACCCGAAGCTGCCCGGCACCATCCACACCGCGGCGGAGGCGATCCGCGCCGCCGGCGGCGAGGCCCTGCCGTTGGTGGTCGACGTCCGCGACGAAGAGTCGGTGGTGCGTGCCCTCGAGACGACGATGGCACATTTCGGCCGCCTCGACATCGTCGTCAACAACGCCTCGGCGATCCGGCTGACCGACACGACCGCCACCGAGATGAAGCACTTCGACCTGATGATGGGGGTCAACACCCGCGGCACCTTCATGGTCACCAAACACGCCGCGCCGTTTCTGGCGAAGAGCGACAATCCGCACGTGCTGATGCTGTCGCCGCCGCTCGACATGAAGGAACACTGGTTCGCCCCCCACACCGCCTATTCGATCGCCAAGTACGGCATGAGCATGTGCGTGCTCGGGCTCTCCGGCGAGTTCCGCCCCAAGGGCATCGCCGTCAACGCCCTGTGGCCGCGCACCGCCATCGCCACCTCGGCGATCGAGTTCGTCGTCGGCGCCGGCCTGATGTCGATGAGCCGCACCCCGGAGATCATGGCCGACGCCGCCCACGCGGTGCTGACCAAGCCGGCCCGCAGCTTCACCGGCAACTTCCTCATCGACGACACCTTCCTCGCCGCCGAAGGCGTCACCGACTTCGACCGTTACCGCGTCGATCCGTCGAAGCCGCTCGCTCCCGACTTCTTCGTTCCCGCGGACATTCCGGCCCCCGCGAGCCTCGGTCCGGTGAAGAAGGCCTGAGACGGCGATCGAAACGCCGACGTCCGCGAGGGTCACCCGCGCGTGCCCAGCCGCAACCCGGGCGCCGGGCGCTCGCTCAGCACCTCGCGGCGGAAGCGGTAGAGGCTCGCCGGCCGTCCGCCGGTGGCGAGAGAGGTCTCGCCGGTCGCCTCCACCAGCGCCGCGGTCTCCACCAGCCGGCGGAAGTTCTGCTTGTGCAGATGGCGGCCCGAGATCGCCTCGACGGTGCGTTGGAGTTCGGTCAGGGTGAAGCTCTCCGGCATCAGCTCGAACACCACCGGGCGATACTTGAGCTTGGCCCTCAGCCGTGAGATCGCCGTCGCCAGGATGCGGCGGTGGTCGAAACGCATCGGCCGCCCGAGTCCGGCGAGCGGATTGCCGTGCACGGGCCGCCCCGACGCCCGTCGGTCGCGCCGCGCCTCCTCCACCAATCCGGCCTCGTAGAGCAATTCGTAGCGTTCCAGCACCTTCTCCTCGTCGAAGGGCGCGCCTTCGGTGCCGAAGAACAGCCTGAGCCGCTCCGCCCGGCCGAGCGCGCGTGCCGGATCGGCATCCTCCGGCGCCTCCGCCACCCAGGCGCGCAACGCCGGCAGGATCGCCTCGTCGACCATCGCCGGTCGGCCGCGCCGCCAGTCTTCCCAGGGGAAATGATCGTACCACGGACGGAAGGTGGCGCCGGCCCGCGCCAACGCCTCCTGCGAGGCGGTCATCGCTTCCTCGCCGCCCTCGCCGCGCCCGGCGACGCGGGTCAGCGCCAGATAGCCGACCGAGACCACGTGTGGTCCGACGTCGCCGCCGCCGCGACCGCCGCCGCGGGCGTATCGTCCGCGATCACCGAAGGTGTAGAGCTGCTCGACATAGCCGAGCCTGAGCGCCGTCTGCGCCTCCACCCAGGAGCGCAGGCCGATCTCGAGCGTGCGATGCCGCACCGGGTCGAACGGGCCGAAGGGCAGCGCCTCGTCGTCACCGCCGCCGACGGTGAGGATCATCGGCACGTCGCCCTTCACCGCGACGATCGCCGCGTTGAGGCCGATTTCGAGCCCGCTGCCGCGCGCCTCGCTCATCCCCAGGCCTCCCGCTCCAGCGGCAGGGTGAAGGGTCGTCCCTCGAAGGCATCGGCACCGCGGCCGATGGCGCGGATCGCCGCCACCATTCGGCCGTCGCGGCCGAGAAGCGCATCGGCGAGCGCCACCACCCGCCCGTTCGGCGTCGCCGACGGCGCCCGCGACCTCAACTCTCGCGCGATCCGCTCCTCGTCGATGCCGGGCATGAGGGCGCAGGCGGCAACATAGGCGCCGGCGGTCGAGCGCGAGATACCGGCCCAGCAGTGCACCACCATCGGCCGCGCCCGATCCCAGGTGGCGACGAAGTCGAGGAGGCGGGCGACCTGCGCCGAAGTGACCGGCACCATCCCATCCATCGGTTCGACGATGTCGTTGAAGCCGAGGAAGAGATGGTTCTCCGCCCGGATCGACGGTGGCCGGGCGACCGGTGTGCCGGCGTTGATCAGGGTGGCGACATGCGAGGCGCCGATCCGCTCGACGGTCTCGTGGAGGCGCGACAGCGAACAGACGTGGAGGCTGGACATGCGGGGTTCCGGGTCGAAGGGACGGTGAAATCTAGCGCGCCGTCGCTCGCACGTCATCGCGCCCGAAACATGGCGGGCCGAGGCGGGGGAAGGCGCCGCGCTCTCGTCGACCTCCCGTGCTCCGGTCACGCCGCGGCCCGCACCTGGGCATCGAGATCATGGAAGCGCTCGAGGAAGCGGGCCTGCGCCTCTGCGATCGGCCAGGGAGTGAGACCGAGCCGCTCGGGGAAGCCCTTCGGCCGGCCGAAGATCCGCTCCGCTTCGCCGCGCTCGAATCCGGCGAGCTCGACCGCCTCGAAATAGGCCGAGACGTGATCGGCCCGCTTGGTCAGCGTGCGGATCATCGCCGGGATGGTGGCCGGCAGGCCGAAGCGCAGGTGGATGGCGGTCTCCAGCCGATGCTCGACCACCTTGTAGCCACCGCCGACCACCGCCTTGAACGGTGAGATCATGTCGCCGATGACGTATTCCGGCGCATCGTGCAGCAGCACGGCGAGCCGCCACTTCGGCGCCAGGATGGGCTCCAGCCGGAGCGCCAACTCTTCGACCAGGACGCTGTGTTGCGCGACCGAGAAGGCGTGATCGCCGATCGTCTGGCCGTTCCAGCGGGCGACGCGGGCGAGGCCGTGGGCGATGTCACCGATCTCGACGTCGAGCGGCGACGGATCGAGCAGATCGAGCCGCCGCCCGGAGAGCATCCGTTGCCAGGCGCGCGGCGGGGCGGGGGGGCGAGGGGGCATATCGGGCGATTCTCCGCGCAAGACGGGCGAAGATCGAGATAACGCAGGACGCGGCGGCGAGTAAGGGGCCTCACCCACCGAGGCGGCCGTCGCCCGATGTGTCCCCGGCGCCACGCCGGTGCCGCCTGGAGGGATCGATCACGCCGCGGTCGACCGCTTCGGCAGTTTCCAGTTCGGCCGCACGAAGTGGCAGGTGTAGCCCCAGGGGATCCGCTCCAGGTAGTCCTGGTGCTCCGCCTCCGCCTCCCAGAAGTCGCCGGCCGGCTTCACCTCGGTGACCACCTTGCCCGGCCACAGGCCGGAGGCGTCGACATCGGCGATGGTGTCGCGCGCCACCCGCTTCTGCGCCTCGTCGACGAAGAAGATCGCCGAGCGATAACTGCGACCACGATCGTTGCCCTGTCGGTCGACGGTGGTGGGGTCGTGGATCTGGAAGAAGACCTCGAGCAGGTCACGGTAGGAGACCTGCGCCGGATCGAAGACGATCTCCACCGCCTCGGCGTGGTCGCCGTGATGGCGATAGGTGGCGTGCGGCACGTCGCCACCCGAATAGCCGACGCGGGTCGAGATCACGCCGGGGATACGGCGGATCAGTTGCTGCATGCCCCAGAAACAGCCGCCGGCGAGAAGCGCGCGTTCGTTCATCGTCATCCCTCCACCTGATCGAGAAAGGCGCCGTAGCCTTCTTGTTCCATCTCCGCCCTGGGGACGAAGCGCAGCGCCGCGGAGTTGATGCAGTAACGTAAGCCCCCGCGCTCACGCGGCCCGTCGGGGAAGACATGGCCGAGATGGCTGTCGCCATGGCGCGAGCGCACCTCGGTGCGCACCATGCCGTGGGTGGTGTCGTCGAGTTCGGCGACATTGGCCGGCTCGACCGGCTTCGAGAAGCTCGGCCAGCCGCAATGCGACTCGAACTTGTCGGTCGAGACGAACAGCGGTTCACCCGAGACGATGTCGACATAGAGCCCGGGGGCGAAATTCCGCAGATGTTCGCCGGTGCCGGGATACTCGGTGCCGTTCTGCTGAGTGACGCGATACTGCTCCGGCGTCAGTGCCGCGATGCGGGTCGGGTCTTTGCGATACATGATGGAACCTCCTTGCCCTCACGATACGTAGGGCGACGGCGATTCGTTACAGGCGGAGACTACACACGAAATCGTGCGACGCGCCGATCCGGCGATCGCCGCCGGCCGACCCCGCCGCTCGCCGCCGAGTTTGCGATGGTCTCCCGAAAAGGCCGAAGATCCTCGGAACAATCGGTATTTTCATATCGAAATATCGGAATATAAATTTGCATCGACATTGGTGAGCACCCCCGTCCTCTCGGGGATGCGGAACCCCTGTTTGGGGGGGAGGCGGGCACATGGCTACGCAGGGCGGGAAGAAGCAGATCGTCATTCTCGGCGCGGGTATCTCCGGCCACACCGCCGCGCGCTATCTCGTGCGCGGCCGCCGCAAGACCAGGACGCCCTACGAGGTCGTGGTCATCTCGCCCAACGCCAAGTGGAACTGGGTTCCGTCGAACATCTGGGTCGGCGTCGGCCAGATGAACGAGGACCAGGTGACCTTCGAGCTCGCCCCGCTCTACAAGCGGATCGGCGTTCCCTTCCATCAGGCCAAGGCGCTGTCGATCCATCCGGAAGGCAGTGCCGAGGATCCCTCGCCGCACGTGGTGGTCGAATACACCAGCGCCGACAAGGCCGGCCAGACCGCCAGGATCCCTTACGACTACCTGATCAATTCGACCGGTCCGAAGCTGAACTTCGGCGCCACCGAAGGCCTCGGCCCCGACCACGGCCACACCGTGTCGGTCTGCACCGCCTCACATGCGCTGGAGGCGAACCACAAGCTCCAGGCGACCATCGAGGCGATGCGTCGCGGCGAGGACAAGACCATCGTCATCGGCACCGGCCACGGCACCTGCACCTGCCAGGGCGCGGCCTTCGAATACATCTACAACGTCGAGCACGTGCTGCGTGACGCCGGCGTCCGCGACAAGGCGCGGCTGGTGTGGATCTCCAACGAATACGAGCTCGGCGACTTCGGTATGGGCGGTGTCCACATCGAACGCGGCGGCTACATCACCAACGGCAAGGTCTTCGCCGAGAGCCTGATGGTCGAACGCGGCATCGAGTGGATCACCCGCGCCGCGGTCAACAAGGTCGAGGCCGGCAAGATCCACTACGAACTGCTCGACGGCACCAAGAACGAGCTCGGCTTCGACTTCGCCATGCTGATCCCGCCCTTCGCCGGCGTCGGCTTGAAGGCCTTCGACAAGGCCGGCGAGGACATCACGGCGAAGATCTTCGCGCCTTCCGGCTTCATGAAGGTCGATGCCGACTACACGCCGCGCCCCTATGCGGAGTGGTCGGCCAAGGACTGGCCCTCGACCTATCAGAACCCGAGCTATGGCAACCTCTTCGCCGTCGGCATCGCCTTCGCGCCGCCGCATCTGATCTCCAAGCCGATGTCGAGCCCCAACGGCACGCCGATCAATCCGGCCCCGCCGCGCACCGGCATGCCCTCGGCAGCCATGGCGATCGCGGTGACCTCGTCGATCCTGGAAATGCTCGACGGCGCCCCCGCCCCGACCCGTCACGCCTCGATGGCCAAGATGGGCGCGGCCTGCGTCGCCTCGACCGGCCGCAACATGTTCACCGGCTCGGCGGCGACGATGACCGTCTTCCCCGTCGTGCCGGACTACGAGAAGTACCCGATGTACGGACGTGATCTGTCGCTGACCTTCGGCGAGATCGGTCTCGCCGGTCACTGGATGAAGGCGATGCTCCACTACACCTTCATCTATCAGGCCAAGATGCGCCCCGGCTGGTCGCTGCTGCCGGATTGACCGACGAGAAAGCGACGACGAGACCAGAGCACGGGGGAGAAACGCATCATGACCGCCACCAACAAAGAGCCCTACCAGCAGGCCTACTATCCGCCCAAGCCGACCAGGCTGACCTGCTTCATGCGCAAGTTCCTACCCTGGCAGCTCTTCCGCTTCGGGGTGATCAATCTGAAGATGATCAGGTTGATGCGGAATTCGCATCATTGAGGGGAGTGGCGGCGGGGAGATCACCGCCCGTCGCTCCGAATCGCGAGACCCGCCACCCGATGAACTCGGGTGGTGGATCACGTCGCTCCGTGTGGATCGCCGCTCACCCCACCCCCGGCGCCTCGTGCCCGGTGCGCTCGACGTATTCCTTGTAGCCGCCGCCGTAGACGTGCACCCCCTCGGGGGTGAGCTCCAGCACGCGGTTGGAGAGCTCGGCGAGGAAATGCCGGTCGTGGCTGACGAACAGCATGGCGCCTTCGTAGTCGGCGAGCGCGGTGATCAGCATCTCCTTGGTGGCGAGGTCGAGGTGGTTGGTCGGCTCGTCGAGGACGAGGAAGTTCGGTGGATCGAACAACATCGCCGCCATGACGAGCCGCGCCTTCTCGCCGCCCGACAGCACCCGGCAACGCTTCTCGACGTCGTCGCCGGAGAAGCCGAAGGCGCCGGCGAGCGCCCTCAGTGACCCCTGCCCGGCCTGCGGGAACTTCGCCTCCAGCCATTGAAAGACCGTCGTTTCGCCGTCGAGCAGGTCCATGGCGTGCTGGGCGAAATAGCCCATCTTGACGCTGGCGCCGATCTTGACCTCGCCCGCGTCCGGCTCGGTGGCGCCGGCGATCAGCTTCAACAGCGTCGACTTGCCCGCCCCGTTGACGCCCATGACGCACCAGCGCTCGCGGCGGCGGACCTGGAAGTCGAGCCCGTCGTAGATCACCTTGGCGCCGTAGCGCTTGTCGACCTGTGCGAGCGTCGCCACGTCCTCGCCGCAGCGCGGGGCGGGCGGGAAATCGAACTGCACCGTCTGGCGCCGCCGCGGCGGCTCGACCCGGTCGATCTTCTCGAGCTTCTTCACCCGGCTCTGCACCTGCGCCGCATGTGAGGCGCGCGCCTTGAAGCGCTCGATGAAGGCGAGTTCCTTGGCGAGCATCGCCTGCTGCCGCTCGAACCGCGCCTGCGCCTGCTTCTCGGCGAGCGCCCGCTGCGTCTCGTAGAATTCGTAGTCGCCGGAATAGGAGGTGAGTTGGCCGCCGTCGATCTCGACGATGCGGTTCACGATGCGGTTCATGAAGGCGCGGTCGTGCGAGGTCATGAGGAGCGCACCCTCGTAACCGCGCAGGAAGTGCTCGAGCCAGATCAGGCTCTCGAGATCGAGATGGTTCGAGGGTTCGTCGAGCAGCATGGCATCGGGGCGCATGAGCAGGATGCGGGCGAGCGCCACGCGCATCTTCCAGCCGCCCGAGAGCTTGCCGACATCGCCGTCCATCATCTCCTGGCTGAACGCGAGCCCGGCCAGCACCTCGCGGGCGCGACCCTCCAGTGCATAGCCGTCGAGCTCCTCGAAGCGGTGTTGCACCTCGCCGTAGGCGGCGATGATCTCGTCCATGTCGTCGGCGCGATCCGGATCGGCCATGGCGTGCTCAAGCGCATGGAGTTCGGCGGCGACCTCGGAGACCGGCCCCGCGCCGTTCATCACCTCGGCGACGGCGGAATGGCCCGACATCTCGCCGACGTCCTGGTCGAAGTAACCGATGGTGATGCCGCGATCGATCAGCACCTGCCCCTCGTCGGGGATCTCGCGCCCGGTGATCATCCGGAACAGCGTCGACTTGCCGGCGCCGTTCGGGCCCACGAGCCCGACCTTCTCGCCGCGCAACAGCGCCGCCGAGGCCTCGATGAACAGGATCTGGTGGCTGTTCTGCTTGGAAATGTTGTCGAGACGGATCATGGGGCGGCCGGCGAATGGGGAAAATGATCACGCGCCCCGGCCGGGTTCACGGGCGATCGGGGCGCGCGCGAGGCACGCGGGGTCTGTCGCATGTGGGGGCGGGGCGGGGCAAGGGGGAAGGCGGTTTCGAGGCGGTCAGCCGTCCTACGGCGGCGGCAGGTGGCCGGCCCAGGTGGTGAGCGCGTCGCGCCCGACGGCGGTCAGCCCATAGACGCCGCGCTCCACCCGTTCGAACCAGCCGTAGACGTTCGCCTGCAGGATCTTGGCGGCGTCGGGTGCGAGAGTACGCAGGTCTCGTGGTCGCCCTCGGGTGTCTGCGAGGGCGTTCGCGATTGACAGGGCCTGCTGGCGATAGGCGGTCATCTGCGGCGTCCGCGTCGATCCGCCGAGATTGGGATCGCCGCTGCGACGACGATGTTCCTCGACCAGCCGCGACCGACGCTTTGCGTCGCGCCGCGGCTTCCACGGCGCCGGCTCGACCACCACCTCGACGCCGCCGGCCGGCAGCACGACGAGGAGGCCGAAGCCGAGGAAGCGGCAGAGCTTCTTCACCCGGGCGTCGCTCTCCCGGCCGCGTCCCCTCTTCGATGCGGCGATGGCGAGCCAGACCTCGTCGCAGGCCGCGGTGCGTTCCACCGCCTGCAACACCAGCTCGAGCGTGAAGGTCCGCTTCAGCTCGCCGATCACGACGATTTCGGGATCCGTCCCGGACAGCGCCACCAGATCGCAGCCCCGCACCTCGCCCTTCACCGTGAAGCCTAGGGCCTCGAGATGGCGTTTGACCGGCAGGTAGAGGTCGGTTTCCAAGGGGCGGATCTCACGCGGGAATCATCGGCGCTCCAGTGTGGCGGATGCCCCCTAACGAAGCGTGGCGCGACGCCTCACCCCTCCGCCGTCTCCGGCCACCCGAATGTCGCGAACTCCGGCAGCTCCAGCGCCACCGTGACCCCGCCGACCTCGATCGCGTCGCCCATGTCGATCGCCTCCTTCGCTCGGTCGAGGCGCACCAGCGCCAGCGCCAGACCGTCGGCCGACGAGCCCAGCGTGCCGAGGATCTTCTCGCCGCAGGTGATCTCGGTTCCCGCATCCGGCCACGCCGGCCGCGCCTCGAGCGCCCGCGCGACGATGATGCGCTTCCTCGCCGTGCCGCGATGCTTCATCCGCGACACCACCTCCTGGCCGATGAAGCATCCCTTCTTGAAGTCGACGCCGGCGAGATCGTCCATGTCGGCGTCGTGCGGGAAGGTGTCGCCGAGCGGGAAGTCGAGGCCGCTCTCCGGCACGCCGAGGGCGATGCGGTGGGCGTGCCAGTCGTGCAGCGAGGCGGTTGCGGCCGGGCTGCTCGTGCCGGCCGGGGCGAGCACATGGGTGGCGAGGCCCGGGAGCCGCGGATCGGCGAAGGCGAGCCCGCCCGCCGGCACGGCCGCGTCACCGAAGGTATAGGCGACGGTGAAGTCGGCCGAGCGGTCGGCGAGCGTCACCGCGGCGCGCAGGCGATAGAAGGTCAGCCGCTTGAGGAAGTCGGGGATCGACGCCCGCGCGATCTCGATCAGAAAACCGTCGTCGGTCTTCACCAGGAAGAAGTCGAAGAGGATCTTGCCCTGCGGGGTGAGCAGCGCCCCGAAGCTCGCCGCGCCGGGAGCGAGCGACTTCACCGTGGCGGTGACCAGCCCGTGGAGGAACCGCGCCGCCTCCGGCCCGCCGACCTCGATGACGCCCCGATCGCCCCGAACCACCACACCACCCGCCATTGCCCCGAGCCTCCCTGCATCGTTCGCGATGGTGACCCGCCGCAAAGGCGCTGTCACGCCTCCATCCTGGGCACTTGCCCGCCGGATCACCCGGCGGACATGGGGAGGCCGGCGATGGCCGGCAAGGGGTCTCAGTCGGCCAGCTTGAACCAGTGCCAAGTACCGTCCGGGCCGATGCCGACGGTGTAGAAGGTGTATTTGCCCACCACCTTCATCTCCTCGAAGTCGGAGGAGGTGACGATCTTGTAGATCTCGACCAACTGATCCGGTGTCAGACTGTCGGGTGGAACTGCGACGAAGGCCGGCCAGACGTACATCTCCTGCGGCGTGCCCGGCTTGATCCGCGTCCAGCTGCCCTCCAGCACGTCGGTGAGGATGGCGAGCAGTTCCAGCCCGGCGCCGTCGCCCGACTGCGCCTTGAGGTATTCGATCGGGTCGCCGATCTCGTTGATCGAGAACACCGGCGGCATCTCGTTCGACTGCATCACCACCTTCAGGCGTTGCAGATCGCCGGAATAGGCCGCGTCGAGCAGGCGCTTGCGCATCTTGGCGACGGCCGGCGGCAGGCCGTCGTCGCCCTTGTGGATCTCCGCGGCCGCGCCGCTCGCCGGCTGGCCGGGCGAGGGGGTCGCCGCCGGCGGGGCCACCGCCGGAGTCGACGGCTTCGGGTCGACGACGATGCGCTCGGTGCCGACCTTCTTGGGCGGATCCGACGGTGCGGCGCCGAGCGGACCGGCCGCCACGACGAGGGCGAACGCGACCACCGCACCTCTTGCCAGCGACCGGGTGCCCCGCGTAACCATCGCATCCCAGGGACTGTCGAGCGGACTTGCGTGTTCGGCCATCACCGGGCTCCGTGCGCCCGCCGCGGGCGCGGCCGGCATGTTATCGCCGTACCGTCCGGATGGAAGGGCCTCGCGACGATCTTTCGCGATCCGTCACCGTCGAGCGTCCGGGGGAGGGGAAGTGATCGACGTCTGGCTCCTGATCACCGGCATCGGTGTCGGCATCGTCTTCTCCGCGCCCGTCGGGCCGGTCAACATCCTGTGCGTCCAGCGAGCCTTCCGCGGCGGCTTCTTCTCCGGCCTCGCCGCCGGCCTCGGCGCCGCCACTGCCGATACCTTCTTCTCGGCCGTCGCCGCCTATGGCGTCACCGCCGTCTTCGGCTTCGTCGAGGGTCATTCCACTTGGCTCCAGGCGATCGGCGGCCTCTTTCTGGTGATCTTCGGCCTGAGGATCGCCAACGCCCACCCCCATCTCGCCGAGAATTCGCCCGAGCCGGCCTCGCTCCTCTCCACCACCGTCGCCACCTTCGGCATGACCATCACCAATCCGGCGACGGTGATCGCCTTCCTCGCCCTCTTCGGCTCCCTCGGCGATCTCGCGCCGCACCAGGGCGACTGGCTCGGCGCCGGTGTCTTCGTCCTCGGCGTGGCGGCGGGTGCGACCTCGTGGTGGTTCTCGGTGTCGGCGCTGGTGGCGATGCTGCGCGATCGCATGACCGACGACACGCTGTATCAGGTCAACCGCTTCGCCGGTGGCCTGCTGATCGTCTTCGGTGTCGCGATGGTCGGTCGGCTTCTCGTCACCTGATCGGACCGGCGCCGGAGCGTCGTCACTGCAGCCGGCGATCGAGCGTGAATTCGCCGGCGATCAGGCGCTGCGGCAGTCGCTCGGCGAGTTCGGCGACGGCGGCCTCGCCCCAGGTCGCGACCATGTCGGTGAAGACGGCGAAGAGGGCGGCCTGGGAGACGATGGCGTGCTCGATTCCCTCCGCCTCGGCGTCGGCCATGGCGTCGGCGATCATCTCGTAGGCGGCGCGCTTCTGGTCGGCGACCGTCCGGTCGAGTTCGTGGATCAGTGTCTCGTCGAGCATTCCGGTCTCGGCGTCCTGCGCGGGGCCGACCTTCGGCCCCACCGTCCCGGACACCACCGTTAGCACGATCGGCCGCCCGATACCCCATGCGGCGGGGAACAATGTTAACAGACGTTAAAAATCGTTGTCCGATGGTTAACGACGCGGTCGAAAACACGACGACTTCGCCGGCGTCACGACCGGCCCCAGCGCGTCACCACCTCCTGCGCGAGTGCCGCCCCTTCCGCCGTGTAGCGCGTGATCAGTGCCCGCGCCGTGTCGGTGCAGGTGCGGTGAGTCTCGGCGAGGCCGCGATAGGCGTGGTTGAAGCGGTCGACGAGCCGCTTCGCACGCTCCGGGGAGGGCTGCTCGGCCTCCACCAACGCGGCCATCTGATCGCGCCAGGTCTGCGCCTCGTCGGCCGCGCCGCACAGCGGGCGGAGGTGGTGCAGCGCTCCGAGGATCTCGGCCAGACGCATCAGATGGTCGTCGTAAGGAGCCGTCTCCTGGGCGCGCGCCGTGATCGGTGCGACGCCGACCGCCGCCACGACCACGACGGCGAACAGTCGCGCGGCGACCGATCGCCCGCGGGTCCGCGATCCCGTGTCGTTCCTCTCCGTCCGCCTCATCCGTTCCGCCGCCCGCCGCCGCAGTCGCGCCCTCACTGCCGAGAGCGATAGCAGATCTTCACCGCCCCACGCCATCGAAGAGACGTCGCGCCGCCATGATCCACGGCACCACGCCCGGCATCGCCGGCAGCGCCGCGAGTCGGTCGAGCGGCACGAAGCGGGCCGCCCTTGCGTCGGAGCCGGCCGTCGGCTCCCCCGCCAGCCAGCGCGCCGCGAAGACCTCGAGCAGGATCCGCTGCGGCCCCGTGTCGGACACGACCTCCGGTACGATCTCGCGGGTGCCGACGCGCCCGATCAGGGCGATCTCGACCGCGACCTCTTCGGCGACCTCCCGCAATGCCGCGGCCTCCGCCGTCTCTCCCGGCTCGATACCGCCGCCGACCGGCGCCCACAGACCGATACCGGGCGCCTTGCCGCGCTCGATCAGCAGCACCTCGTCGGCGCGGAAGATGCAGACGCTGACCCCGAGGAGGAGCCGTTCGGTGGTCGCGTCGTTCGGCGTCGTCATGGCCGGGATCAGGGGAAGAGTTCGTCGACCGCGGCCTGAGCCTCCGATTCGCTCGGGTCGTGGACCGGCGAATGCAGGACCGGCGCACCGTTGACGATGGCGCTCGCCGCGGCGATGCCCGGCTTCAGCCGGCCGTCGAGGATGTCGCGGATGCGATGTCCGATCACCGGGTCGGCGGGGTCGTTCTGTTCCACCAACTGCATGGCTTCGGCCATGGTGCAGTCGAGATGGGTGACCGCCGCATCGAACTCGTCGCGGATCGCCGGATCGGAAGCCCGATAGGCGGCGATGGCGAGATCGCGTTCGCGGAAGTGGGAGGCGCGGAAATAGTCCTCGTAGCTCGCCGGCGTCCAGGCGAGTACCTCCTCGGCCATGTCCGGCATGTCCGGCACGAGCTCGAGCAGCATGACCACGTTGTTGAAGTGGTTCAGATAATCGGTGGCGAGCCGGGTCACCGGGTTGATGTTGGCGGCGGCCAGCGCCTCGGGCCGCAATCGGTCCGCGAGCGCCGTGTCGTGTTCCGCCCTGCCCATCTCATCCACCTGATTTCACACTCGTACCGGCCAGCGTAGTATGGCGGCCGTTACGATTTGCTTACCCTGGAGCGCCGCCGCCGTCGGCTGTGCGCGAAGGACGTTCACGATGTGTGGTCGTTTCGCCCTCACCGCCACGCCCGAGGAGGTTCGTCGCCTCTTCGCCTTCCTCGATCTGCCCAACTTCCCGCCGCGCGACGACATCCGTCCGACCGAGCCGATCGGCGTCGTGGCGATCCGGGAGGGGGCGCGGCGCTTCCTGCTGGTGCGCTGGGGCTTCGTACCGAGCTGGGTCAAGGATCCGCGCGAGTTCTCGCTGCTGATCAACGCCCGCGCCGAGACCGCCGCCGAGAAACCCTCGTTCCGCGGCGCCATGCGCCACGGCCGCTGCCTCGTGCCGGCCAACGGCTTCTACGAGTGGCGCTCGGAAGGGGCGGGACCGAAACGGCCTTTCTTCGTGGCCCCCACCGACGGCCACCTCGTCGCCTTCGCCGGCCTGACCGAGACCTGGGCCGGCGCCGACGGTTCCGAGGTCGACACCGCTGCCATCCTCACCGTCCCGGCCAACGAAGTGGTGGCGCCGATCCACGATCGGATGCCGGCAGTGATCCCGCCCGAGCACTTCGCCGACTGGCTCGACACGGCCCATGTCGACGCCAAGGCGGCGGCGAAGCTTCTGGTTCCGGCACCCCCCGACCTGTTCACCGCCACGCCGCTGCCGACCAGTGCCGAGCGCCGTGCGAGTCCCCGGCCGAAACCGGCGCCACGATCACCGATCCCGCGCCCGGCGGCGGCGCGGAAACCCGGCGACGGGCAGATGGATCTCTTCTGAGGATGCGCGCCGGCCGGTTCAGTCGCGCACCGTGCCGCAGGCCCAGATGCGTTGCGCCGGCACCGTCTGGGTGCGGCAGACCTTGTTGGCGTCGCAGACGCGGATGGTCTTCGCCGCCCCCTGGACCCAGCGGCAACCCGGCTGCTGACCGGCGCGCAGCGGCGAGCTGATCCCGGCCTTGACGCTGGCAGCTCGTCCTTCGCCGACGGTGAGGAGGCCGGTGATCACCGCGAAGGCGACCGCGGCGGCACGTCTCGGCAGGGTCGATCGCGGTGTCATCCTCTCATCCCCCGATTCGTATTGCGATCAGCCTGACGGCCGATCATGGCCATGGTTCGGCGGGCCGACCGAGTCGTCCGCGCGTCGAAACCACGCATTCCCGCGGGTCCCGCCGGTGTCGCCCGCTTGCGGGGGCGCCCGTGTCCGTGCCATAGAACCCGCCGACCTCGAAAGACGACAAAAGGGCATTTTCCATGGCCGACACCAAGGGCCTGATGGCCGGCAAGCGTGGCCTCGTGATGGGCGTCGCCAACAACCGCTCGATCGCCTGGGGCATCGCCAAGGCGGTGCGCGAAGCCGGCGCGGAAGTGGCGCTGACCTACCAGGGCGACGCGCTGAAGAAGCGGGTCGAGCCGCTCGCCGCCGAACTCGGAGGCATCGTCGCCGGCCACTGCGACGTCACCGACGCCGCCTCGATCGATGCCGTCTTCGCCGAAGTCGAGCGGGTCTGGGGCAAGATCGATTTCCTCGTCCACGCCATCGCCTTCTCCGACAAGGACCAGCTCACCGGCCGCTACGTCGACACCACGGCGGAGAACTTCGACCGCACCATGAACATCTCGGTCTACTCCTTCACGGCGGTCGCCCAGCGCGCCGAGAAGCTGATGACCGATGGCGGCTCGATGATCACGCTGACCTACTACGGCGCCGAGAAGGTGATGCCGCACTACAACGTCATGGGCGTCGCCAAGGCCGCCCTGGAAGCGTCGGTGCGCTATCTCGCCGTCGACCTCGGCTCCAAGGGTATCCGTGTCAACGCCATCTCCGCCGGCCCGATCAAGACGCTCGCCGCCTCCGGCATCGGCGACTTCCGCTACATTCTGAAGTGGAACGAGTACAACGCGCCGCTGAAGCGCACCGTGTCGATCGAGGAGGTCGGCGCCTCGGCGCTCTACCTCCTCTCCGACCTCGGCCGCGGCGTCTCCGGCGAGATCCACCACGTCGACGCGGGCTACCACGTCGTCGGCATGAAGGCGGTCGACGCCCCGGACATCTCGGTGGTCAAGGACTGAGATCGGGCGACGGCCATCGCGAGGGATTTCGACGGGCGTCTCCGGGGAACCGGAGGCGCCCGTTGTGTTTGGGCAGGCCTCATGAGCGAGGATATCCCGGGACTTCGGTTCGGTGTCCGCGCAGCCGCTATTCTCCGAGCCATCGAACGATGGACCACGAGACGCTCGACACATCGCAACTATCGAGAAGCGAAGACGCCGAGCGGGCGAGGAGGCGGTTGTTCTCCGAGGTGCTCGGCCTCGGCGTCGAACTGCGCTTCCTGCGGTTCCAATACCTCTATCGCAAGTATTCGCCGGATCAGCCCCGAGTCCCGGCCGGCAACCCTGACGGAGGCCAATGGACCGGCGGGGATCCGACTGGTGAAGACACCATAGTCGACGAACCCGCTGGTGATGACTTCGCCGAGGCACTGATCGATCTGATCGGCGGCCCGAACCGCCGGCAGACGCCGACAGTGCGGGTCGGAGGTCGGGAAGTCGAGGTCACACCGGGCCAAGCGGTTCGACTCGAGGTCACTACCGCGCAGGCGCGGGCAGCGGAGGCCGCCGTCCGTGAGATCGATCCGACTTGGCGGCCGCGCGCCAGCCTGACCGAGACCGTGGAAGGCGAGATCGCCGCAGCCGAGGCACGTCGCAGCGAAGCCGAAGCCCGTCTGATGGAACTGGGTGGGGGTTACCTGGCGCCGCTCGATACGGCACAGTGTCTGGCACTAGGTGGCTTGCGTCTGGGCTGGAGAGAACCTGGCGCGGGGCGGGGTATTGAGACCGTTGATCGAGTGAGCTTCGACCGCATACTCAGCGAACTTCTCGTCGGAGCACGCGAGGTCCAATCGCCTGCGAGTTACAACGGCCGGTCGTTCTTGCGTTCGGACGGCGCCCGTTTCGGCGTAAGATGGAGCAATAGTAATGGACCGACGATCGACTTTGCCGACGATTGGTTCTTCTCGTCGTGGCGTATCAACAAGGTCCACCTGAAATGAAGAACGAACTGCGCAGCCGCCTCGACGGCGGAACCATGGACGATTACGTAGCAGGCTACGTCCACGAGGTGATCGACGACGAGATCGGCGTGAACCTCGCCTCGATCGTCTCCGACGGTCGCCGCAGCTTCGGCCTCGAGGGCGACGACCTCGTCGCCTATGTTCGCCGTGGCGTCGCGGCGCTGGCCGCGATCGGCGCCCGGCCGGAGCACTGGGAGATGTACAGCCGTGCGGGGCACCTCGACGGCCCCGTCCATTACGGGGCAGACACGCCCGAGGAGATCGTCGAGGGTGTCGTCGCCGAGTGGATCGCCGAGGGCATGCCCGATCTCGGCTGGGGCGACTATCGCTTCATCACCGCCGAGGGCCGCGCCTATCTCGATGAAGTGGTCGAGCGCAAACGACGTGAGGCTGCCGCCTCGGACGACCACGGTTGAGATCGTCCCCTCCCTCGGCTAAGACCCTCCCGACGCTCCGCGTTTCGAGGTTCGGCCGGTGACCCGCACGATCTATCACATCCGCCACGGCCTGACCGATTGGAACGTCGCCGGGCGCCTGCAGGGGGCGCAGGACATTCCCTTGAACGCCACCGGTCGCGCCCAGGCCGAGGCCAACGGCGCCGCACTCGCCGCTCATTTCGCCGATGCCGGCCTCGATCCCGCGGCCTTTCGCTGGGTTTCGAGCCCGCTCTCTCGCGCCCGCGAGACGATGGAGCGGGTGCGCCGCGCCGTCGGGCTCGCCGCCACCGACCACGAGCTCGAACCCGATCTGCGCGAGGTCGGCTACGGCATCTTCGAGGGCATGACCCATGCCGAGATCGAGGCCGCCGATCCCGCCGCCATGGCCGGTCTGCGCCACGACAAGTGGCACTACCAGCCACCGCAGGGCGAGAGTTACGTCATGCTCTGCGCTCGCGTCGCCCGTTGGTGGGCGACCACGACGGGCGACATGGTGATCGTCTCGCACGGCGGCACCTTCCGCGCGTTGCGCCTCGCCATCGAGAACAATCGCGATCCCGCGCTGGCCGTATACTACGTTCCACAGGACCGCATATTCCGCTGGCAGGACGCCCGCGGGGCATGGTTATAGTAGGGACGCATGAGGGTTTTCCCGATGTCGTGGCGTGCGACGGGGAAGCCTTCGCGCCGGACACGCGACACCAACGAGACGGATCGACAGAGGATCCGCGAAGACCATCGGGAGAGACGGGATGTGCACTCTGGACGGATGTGGGACCAAGAGCGATCTGCCGCCGATCGTCGTGCCTGAGGCCGACAGACGCGCCTTCCTCGCCGGCCTCGCCGCGCTGCCCATCGCCGCCATCCTCGCCGATCCGGCACTGGCGCAGGCCTCGGCCGCCCGTGTCGACATGGTGACCATCCCGACGACGCGCGACCGCACCCTGAACCTCGCCGTCGCTCTTCCCGCCCAACCCAAGGGGCCGGCGGTGATTCTCGTCCATGAGTGGTGGGGCCTCAACGACCAGATCAAGTCGGTCGCCGCCGAGCTCGCCAAGGAAGGCTACGTCGCCATCGCCGTCGATCTCTTCGGCAAGGTCGCCGCCAATGCCGAGGAAGCCAAGGCGCTGATGCAGGCGCTCGATCCCGAATGGGCGACCCAGGCGATGGTCGCGGCGGTACAGTGGGCCCGCCGCCACGAGCGCTCCACCGGCAAGGTCGCCACCTGCGGCTGGTGTTTCGGTGGCGGCTGGTCGCTCAACGCCTCGCTCGCCGTGCCCGTCGACGCCACCGTCATCTACTACGGCAACGTCAAGAAGTCGGCCGATCAGTTGAAGGCGCTCGCCGGTCCGGTGATCGGCCACTTCGGCACCCTCGACAAGTCGATCGACGGAACGATGGTCGCCGGGTTCGAAGCGGCGATGAAGCAGGCCGGCAAGGCCGATCGGCTCACGGTCTACTGGTACGACGCCGATCATGCCTTCGCCAATCCGACCGGCGCCCGCTATGACGCCGAAGACGCGGCCCTGGCCTGGAGCCGCACGCTGCATTTCCTGAAGCAGACACTGGCGTGAGGCGTTCCGGCCGATTTGACCGCGCCCGGACGATCCCCTAGATCGAGGGCTCGATCCGGGGACCGTCCATGTCGCACAACACCTTCGGCCATCTCTTCCGTGTCACCACCTGGGGCGAGAGCCACGGACCGGCGATCGGTGCCGTCGTCGACGGCTGTCCGCCCGGCATCGCCCTCTCGGAAGCCGACATCCAGGCCGATCTCGATCGCCGCAAGCCGGGGCAGAACCGTTTCGTCACCCAGCGCCGCGAGGCCGATCTCGTCGAGATCCTCTCCGGCGTCTTCGAGGACGACACGACCGCCGGGCGACGTACCACCGGTACGCCGATCTCGCTGATGATCCGCAACACCGACCAGCGCTCGAAGGACTACGGCGAAATCCGCGACAAGTTTCGCCCCGGCCACGCCGATTTCACCTACGACGCCAAATACGGCATCCGCGACTATCGCGGCGGCGGCCGCTCCTCGGCGCGTGAGACGGCGTCGCGCGTCGCCGCCGGCGCCGTGGCCCGCAAGGTGCTCGACGCCCTCGTCCCCGGTGGTGTTAAGATCCGCGCCGCGGTGGTGCAGATCGGCGTCGAGGCGATCGACCGGGCCAACTGGGACTGGGCGGTGGTCGACACCAACCCGTTCTTCTGTCCGGATCCGGACGCCGTCACCCGCTTCGAGGAGTATCTCGACGGGATTCGCAAGGCGGGATCGTCGATCGGCGCGGTGGTCGAGGTCCAGGCCGAGGGCGTTCCCGCCGGCTGGGGCGCGCCTATCTACGGCAAGCTCGACCAGGACATCGCCGCGGCGCTGATGTCGATCAACGCCGTCAAGGGGGTCGAGATCGGTGACGGCTTCGAGACGGCGGAACTGACCGGCGAGGCGAACGCCGACGAGATCTTCGCCGGCAACGACGGCCCGAACTTCCGTTCGAACCACGCCGGCGGCATCCTCGGCGGCATCTCCTCGGGTCAGACCATCGTCGCCCGCTTCGCGGTCAAGCCGACCTCGTCGATCCTCACGCCGCGCCACACCGTCGACCGTCAGGGCCGCGACACCCAGTTGATCACCAAAGGTCGCCACGACCCCTGCGTCGGCATCCGCGCCGTGCCGGTGGCGGAAGCGATGATGGCGATCGTGCTCGCCGACCACGCGCTGCGCCATCGCGGCCAGTGCGGCTGACGCCGCCCGATTCCTGCGCCGATCACCGTTCGGCCGGGCGCGGCGGGCTCCCGCCACCGTTCGGCGAGGCCGAGGAAGGACCGACATCATGACCGACATGCTCCCGCCATCCGACCTCGACGCGGACGCCGACATTCTCGCCTCCGGCACGCTGATCGCCATCGTCGATCCGCTCTGCGGCTGGTGTTGGGGCGCGGCGCCGGCGCTGACGCGGCTGGCGGAGAGTGGGGTGCGCCTCGAGGTGGTGGCCTCGGGCCTCTTCATCGGCGACCGGCCGATGACCCCCGACTTCGCCGCCTACGCCTGGGACAACGACCAGAAGATCCGGGCGCTGACCGGCCAGACCTTCTCCGAGGCCTATCGCGACAAGGTCCTCGGCCAGGAGGGCGGCAAGATCGACAGCGGCCCGGCCACTCTGGCGCTGACCGCCGTGCAGATGCGCGAGCCGGAGAAGGCACTCGCCGTCCTTCATGCCCTGCAGGCGGCCCGCTGGGTCGACGGGCTCGACATCACCTCGGAGATCGTGGTCGCCGAGATACTGCGCCGCGCCGGCATCGACGAGGACACCGTCGCCGCCTTCCTCGCCGAGGACGAGGGCGTCATCGACGCCCTCAACCAGCGTGCCGGTTTCGCCCGTGACCTGATGCGCCGCCTCGGCGCTCGCGGCGTGCCGACCCTGGCGCGCGTCACCGGGGAAGGCGCGGTGCGTGTCGACAGTCGCATCCTGTTCGAGGCCGTCGACAAGGTGGTGGAGCGGGCGACCGCCTGAGCCGCTCCGTCCCCCCTTGCGGGGGAGGGCGGGGGCGGAGTCGGTTACCCCGATCTCGGCCTCGCTCGAGGCCATGACTCCCTCCGACCCGGCTTCGCCGGGCCACCTTCCCCCGCGCGGGGGAGGAGGGTTCGTGCCTCGATCTCACTCGGCCGGCTGGACCGCGCCTCCAGGCAGGCTCCGCTCGACCGGCTCCTCGCGGATCGGCAGGTGGACGACCGCCGCGAAGAGGCCGAGGGCGACGCCCATCCACCACACCGGGTCGTAGCTCCTGTTGAGATCGTAGAGCCAGCCGCCGAGCCACACGCCGAGGAACGACCCGACCTGGTGGGAGAAGAACACCACGCCACCGAGCATGGCGAGGTAGCGGGTGCCGAACATCAGCGCCACCAGCGCGTTGGTCGGCGGCACGGTCGACAGCCACAACACCCCGAGCACCGCGGCGAAGAGCATCACCGACATCGGCGTCGCCGGGAACAGGAGGAACAGGGTGAAGGCGACCGAGCGGGCGAAGTAGATGAAGCTGAGCAGCCAGCGCTTCGGCATCCGCATACCGAGCACACCCGAGCCGAGCGAGCCGACGATGTTGAAGACACCGATCAGCATCAGTGCGGTGACGCCCCACTTGGGATCGAGCCCGACATCCTGCAGATAGGCCGGGAAGTGGGTGGTGATGAAGGCGATCTGGAAGCCGCAGACGAAGAAGCCGGAGACCAGCAGCAGGTAGCTGCGATGCCCGAGCGCCTCCCTCAGGGCCTCGCCGATCGACTGGTCGTGGCCGTGCACCATCTTGGCCGGCGGCTTGCCCATCAGCGGAATGGCGAGCAGCGGGATCGCCGCCATCAGGGCCGCCAGGATGGTCAGGCTGTCGTGCCAGCCGAAGGTGACGATCAGGCCCTGCGTCAGCGGCGAGAACAGGAACTGGCCGAACGATCCGGCAGCGGTGGCGAAACCGAAGACGAGGCTGCGCTTGTCGGGCGTCACGGCGCGGCCGAAAGCCGCCATGACGATGCCGAAGGCGGAGCCGGCGACGCCGAGACCGACCAGCACTCCGGCGCCGTGGAAAGCGAGCGGCGTCTGCGCCCAGCCCATGGCGAGGATGCCGAGGGCATAGATCGCCGCGCCGATCGACAGAGTCTTGGCGGTGCCGTAACGATCGGCGAAGCCGCCGAGGAAGGTGGCGCCGACGCCCCACATCAGGTTCTGCCAGGCCATGGCGAGCGAGAAGGTCTCGCGGCTCCAGCCGTGCTCCATGGTGATGGGGCGCAGGTAGAAACCCATCGACGAACGCGGGCCGAAATTGATCGCCGCGATCAGACAACCGCAGACGACGATCAGCCAGAGTGGAAAGCGCGAACCCTGTTCGCTCGACGGCCCGGTCATGGTGTGATGCCCCCCTCGGGACCGTCCGGTCCCGGCGCGACCCTCGGTCGCGGCAGAGATTTCTCCGGTCCGATCTACGCAGGAACACGTGGCCGGGAAAAGCGAAAAGAGCCGAAGAAACCCATTCACGCCGTTGATGGGACGCGGAGCCGCCATGCGCAATTCGATGACGAGCGTATGACGACGGGGTCTGTTCAAACGCCCCCATACCCCCTATATTCCTTCGGCCCGCGTGAGATGGGCGAACGCCGGATGGTCCCGGTGTTTTTTCGGGCCTCTGATATGCTCAATATGAGCATAAGGCCGGAAGGAGAAGCGGAATGACCGAGATGGTGGTGGCGACGAACGAAGCTCCCACGGGCGAGGCCCGCGCTGCGCCGCGCCGCCGCCGCAGGGCCGCGCCGGCGAAGACCGCCGCCGAGCGCTTCGGCGTGCTGCCCCGTCCGAGCCTCGAGTACACGCCCGAGGTCGCCGCGGCGACGGCCCATCTCTACGAGAAGGTGGCCCACGTCATCCCGGCGATCGAGTGGCCGTTCCACGCCCCCTACGTCAAGGCGATCAACGACCTCAAGAAGGTCCGCAACGCCGTGATCCTGGCGCACAACTACATGACGCCGGAGATCTATCACTGCGTCGCCGATGTCGTCGGCGACAGCCTGCAACTCGCTCGCCTCGCCGAGAAGACCGACGCCGACATCATCGTCCAGGGCGGCGTGCACTTCATGGCCGAGACCTCGAAGGTGCTGTCGCCGGAGAAGACCGTCCTCATCCCCGACGGCAAGGCCGGCTGCTCGCTCGCCGCCTCGATCACGGCGGAAGACGTGCGCCTGCTGCGTCGCCGCTTCCCCGGCGTGCCGATCGTCGCCTATGTCAACACCTCGGCCGAGGTGAAGGCCGAGGTCGACATCACCTGCACCTCGTCGAACGCCGTCGAGGTGGTCGAGAGCTTCGGTGTCGATCGCGTCATCTGCCTGCCCGACCAGTATCTGGCGCGCTGGGTGGCGGCCAATTCCAAGGTCAAGATCATCACCTGGAAGGGCTCCTGCGAGGTGCACGAGCGCTTCACCGGCGAAGAGCTCCAGGCCTACCGCGACGCCGATCCGAGTGTGCGGATCATCGCCCATCCGGAGTGCCCGCCGGACGTCATCGCCGCCTCCGACTTCGCCGGCTCGACCGCCAAGATGATCGACTTCGTCAAGCACGTCCCGGCCGGCGGTCGCGTCGTGCTGGTGACCGAGTGCTCGATGGCCGACAACGTCGCCTCCGAGGCGCCGCAGGTCGAGTTCGTGCGGCCGTGCAATCTCTGCCCGCACATGAAGCGCATCACCCTGCCGAAGATTCTCGACGCCCTGCTCGAGATGAAGGAGGAGGTGGTGGTCGACGCGGAGGTCGCGGCTCGCGCCCGCCGGGCGGTCGAGCGCATGATCCACCTCAAGAACTGAGCGGCGAACGGGGCGGCTCGACCGCCCCGTCCCGTGCCGGGCGCCCGACGCCCCCGCCGGACGGAGGCCGCCATGGGCCACAACGAATTCAACGATCTCGCCACGCCGCGTTCCTTCGGCGGTATCGACGACGTCGTCATCATCGGCGGCGGCCTCGCCGGCATCTTCTGCGCCCTCACCCTCGCCCCACGTCCGGTCACCGTGTTGACCGCCGCGCCGCTCGGCGGCGGCGGCTCGTCGTGGTGGGCGCAGGGCGGTATGGCGGCGGCGGTCGGCGCCGGCGACACCCCCGAGAAGCACCTCGCCGACACCGTCGCAGCCGGCGCCGGCACCGTCGACGCGCGCGTCGCCCGGCTGATGACCCGCGAGGCCGAGGCCCGCATCCAGGATCTGATCGGCTACGGCGTCCCCTTCGATCGCGACCCTTCCGGGCGGCTGGCCGTCGGCCGCGAGGCAGCGCATTCCGAGCGCCGCATCGTCCACGTCAAGGGCGACCGCGCCGGCCAGGAGATCATGGCGGCGCTGGTCGAGCGAGCGCTCGCCACCCCGTCGATCCGCATCCTGCCCGGCTGGGTCGGCGAGAGCCTGACCCGCGACGGCCGCTCGATCCGCGGCGTCATCGCGCGTCCGAGCGAGGGCCGGGCGCTGACCACGGTGGAGTTCCCCGCCCACGCGGTGGTACTCGCATCCGGCGGCATCGGCCATCTCTACCGGGTGACCACCAACCCGCCCCAGGCCAACGGCCAGGGCCTTGCCATGGCGGCGCGGGCCGGCGCCATCCTCGCCGACACCGAGTTCGTCCAGTTCCACCCGACCGCCATCGACATCGGCCGCGACCCGGCTCCTCTGGCGACCGAGGCGCTGCGCGGCGAGGGCGCCATCCTGGTGAACCGCGACGGCCGCCGCTTCATGGTCGACTACCACGGCGATGGCGAACTGGCGCCGCGTGACGTCGTCGCCCGCGCCATCCATGCCGAACTTGCGGCAGGACGCGGCGCTTTCCTCGACGCCCGCACCGCCGTCGGCGCCGCCTTCCCGCAGAAATTCCCGACGGTGTGGGAGAGCTGCGTCTCCGCCGGCATCGATCCGACCCGCGACGTCATCCCCGTCGCCCCGGCGCAGCACTACCACATGGGCGGCGTGCTCACCGACGCCAACGGCCGCACGTCGGTCGACGGCCTGTGGGCCTGCGGCGAGGTCGCCTCCACCGGCGTCCACGGTGCCAACCGGCTGGCGTCGAACTCGCTGCTCGAGGCGGTGGTCTTCGGCTCGCGCATCGCCCAGGACATCCAGGGCCTGATGCCGTCGCCGAAGGTGGCGCGCTGGTCGGTGCGTCGCGCCGACGAGGAGGCCGAACTGCCCGGCCCGCCGGATGCCGGCATCGTCGACGTCATCCGCCGCACCATGACCGACCACGTCGGCGTGGTGCGCACCGGCGCCGGCCTGGCGTCGGCGCTCGCCACCTTCGACGAGCTCGAGACCCGCACCCACGACGTCGCCACTCTCAACTCGCTGATCGCCGCCCGCCTCGTCGCCGCCGCCGCTTGGGCGCGCCGCGAAAGTCGTGGCGGCCACTTCCGCGCCGATTTCCCCGAAACCGAACCGGCGCAGGCGAAACGCACCTATCTGACGCTCGCCGAAGCCCGCCGCCTGTCGGCAGAGGCGCGCGCGTCCGCTACCCCGGAGACCGTCCCCGCATGACCGATGCCTCGAAGCCGACGACACCGGCCCCCGCCTATCTGCCCGAACTGCCGCGCCTCCTCGTCGACCGCGCCGTCGAGGCGGCATTGCTCGAGGATCTCGGCCGCGCCGGCGACATCACCGCCCAGGCGACGCTTCCCCCCGACGCCAAGGCGATCGCCGCCTTCGTGGCGCGCAAGCCCGGCGTCTCCGCCGGCATCGACTTCGCTCGCCGGGCGATGGCGATGATGGATCCGGCGATCCGCTTCTCGACCCTGATCGCCGACGGCACCCGCCTCGCCCCCGGCGACGTCATCGCCCGGGTCGAAGGCTCGGCCCGCGCCGTGCTCTCGGCCGAGCGGGTGGCGCTGAACTTCCTCGGCCATCTCTCCGGTGTCGCCTCGGCGACCCGGATGTTCGCCGACGAGATCGCGCATACGAAGGCCAAGATCGTCTGCACCCGCAAGACGACGCCGGGTCTGCGCGCCTTCGAGAAATACGCGGTGAAGTGCGGCGGTGGTGCCAACCACCGCTTCGGCCTCGACGACGCCGTCCTGATCAAGGACAACCACATCGCCGTCTGCGGCTCGGTGGCGGAAGCGATCCGCCGCGCCCGCGCCTTCGCTGGCCATCTGGTCAAGATCGAGGTCGAGGTCGACCGGCTCGATCAACTGGTCGAAGCGATGACCGAGCGCCCCGACGCCGTCCTCCTCGACAACATGGGTCCCGACACGCTGCGCCAAGCGGTGAAGATCGTCGCCGGCCGGGCCGCGACGGAGGCCTCCGGCGGCGTCGGCCTCGACACGGTGAAGGCGATCGCCGAAACCGGCGTCGACCTGATCTCGAGCGGCTGGATCACCCACTCCGCCCCCGTCCTCGACATCGGCCTCGACATCGAGATCGGGTGAGACCATCGAACATCACGGATGTTCGATGGTCTTCCGCATGCGAATTCTTCGCGCCCCGCTGTACAGGCGGAATTCGCGTTGGTTCGGCGCTCGAACGCGGGAGCGTCCCTGAGCGCCGCTACGAGACCTGCGTTCCGCAGTCGTGACAGCGGCGCGGCGCCCGTGTATGGGCTTGTCCGCGCGGGGGTCGGTCCCGCGGGCGTGACGGAGCGAGCCATGACCACGGTCTTCATCGACGGCGAAGCGGGAACCACGGGTCTTCAGATCCGCGAGCGTCTCGCCGCGCGCCGCGACGTCACCCTGATCTCGATCGCCCCGGAGAAGCGCAAGGACCCGGAGGAGCGCAAGCGGCTGCTCCGAACCGCGGACGTCGCCATCCTCTGCCTGCCCGACGACGCCAGCCGCGAGGCCGTGGCCCTGATCGGCGACGCGCCGACCCGGGTGATCGACGCCTCGACCGCCTTCCGCGTCGCCGAAGGCTGGACCTACGGCTTCGCCGAGATGGCCGCCGATCAGACGGCGAAGATCCGCACCGCCAAGCTGGTGGCCAACCCCGGCTGCTGGCCGCAGGGCTTCATCGCCTGCGTCCGGCCGCTGGTCGAGGCCGGCATCCTCGCCGCCGACCATCCGCTGACCGTCTCCGGCATCTCCGGCTATTCCGGCGGCGGCCGCAAGATGATCGAGGACTACGAGGCGGCGGCCGATCCGGTGCCGTTCCTGCCCTATGCCCTGGGTCTCGCCCACAAGCACATCCCCGAGATGACCCGCTACGCCGGGCTCACCCGCGCGCCGCTGTTCCAGCCGGCGGTCGGCGACTTCGCGCAAGGAATGCTGACCCTGGTGCCGCTGCACCTCGACACGCTGGCGAAGTCGACCGGCCTCGCCGCGATCCACGCCCTCCTCGCCGCCACCTACGCCGACCGCGGCGCGGTCGAGGTGATGCCCTTCGCCCCGGCCGGCGGCGCCGCGAGCCTCGACCCGCGCGCCCTCAACGGCACCAATACCCTGCGCCTCCACGTCTTCGGCAACGAAGCGACGGCCCAGGCCCTGCTCGTCGGCCAGTACGACAACCTCGGCAAGGGGGCGTCGGGCGCGGCGGTGCAGAACCTCGAGATCATGTTCGGGCTCGAGCGGGTGTGATCGGGACGGTACCGTCGCCCGCCGCTCGGGCGACGGACGCCGCATGCGCTCGTCCCGAAGTCTCGCGCACTCACACCGGCACCCGCGTCGTCCGCTTCACCGTCCTCAGCGTCAGCTGCGACTGCACCCGCACGACGCCCGGCAGCCGCGTCAGCACCTCGGAATGCAGACGTTCGAGGTCGGCCATGTCACGGAAGATCACCCGCATCAGGTAGTCCGACTGGCCGGCGAGCAGATAGCACTCCTGGATCTGGGCGACGTGCCGCACCTTGGCCTCGAAGGCGTCGAGGCGGGCGCGATCCTGGCTGTCGAGGGTGATCGACACGTAGGCCGTGCCCTCGAACCCCGCCTCCTGCTGATCGAGTACCAGATGGGTGCCGGCGACCAGCCCACTCTCCATCAGCAGGTTCACCCGCCTGAGACAGGCGGAGGCCGACAGATGCACCCGGTCGGCCAACTCGGCATTGGTCAGCCGCCCGTCGGTCTGCAGCTCGGAGAGGATCTGGCGATCGCGATCGTCGAGAGAGGTTGACGGATACGTCATGACGGAAAATTCTGCAAAAAGATCACAAGTTCGAATTTATCACCAGATCGAAACGTTTGAAAACCCCTCTTTCGCGAGAAATTGCGCGAGAAGCCCCGCATCATTCGAACATAGTTCGACGGCGTGGGGCTCGCGCCGATCGGCCAGGAGGAGGACGTTCCATGCGCATCGGTGTGCCCAAGGAGATCAAGGATCACGAGGATCGCGTCGGCCTGATTCCGGCTTCGGTGCGCGAACTCGTCGCTCACGGCCATCAGGTTCTGGTCGAGAAGGGCGCCGGCCGCGGCGCCGGCATCGCCGACAAGGACTATCTCAAGGCCGGTGCCCGCATCACCGACGAGACCGATGCGATCTGGGCCTCGTCCGAGATGATCGTCAAGGTCAAGGAGCCGCTGGCGGTCGAGCGCAAGAAGCTCCGTGCCGGCCAGACCCTCTTCACCTATCTCCACCTCGCCCCCGATCCGGAGCAGACCCGTGACCTGGTCGATTCCGGCGCCACCTGCATCGCCTACGAGACCGTGACCTCGCCGACCGGCGGCCTGCCGCTCCTGACCCCGATGTCCGAGGTCGCCGGCCGCATGGCGGCGCAGGTCGGCGCCCATGCGCTGGAGAACGCCTGCAAGGGCCGCGGAATCCTGATGGGTGGCGTCCCCGGCGTCGCCCCGGCCCGGGTCGTGGTCCTCGGCGGCGGCGTCTCCGGCAGCCACGCCACCACCATCGCGCTCGGCATGGGCGCCGATGTCACCGTGGTCGACCGCTCTCTCGATGTCCTGCGCCGCCTCGACGCCCGCTTCGGCGCGCGTCTGAAGACCGCCTATTCGACCCGCGAGGCGATCGCCGACCTCGTCGCCGACGCCGACCTCGTCATCGGCACCGTGCTGATCCCCGGCGCCGCCGCACCGAAGCTCATCACCAGACCGATGCTCAAGACCATGAAGCGCGGTTCGGTCATCGTCGACGTTGCGATCGACCAGGGCGGTTGCACCGAGACGTCGCGCCCGACGACGCACTCCAAGCCGACCTATGTCGTCGATGGCGTCGTCCACTACTGCGTCGCCAACATGCCCGGTGGCGTCGCCCGCACCTCGACCTTCGCCCTCAACGCCGCGACCCTGCCCTTCACGCTGGCGCTCGCCGACAAGGGGTGGAGGCGGGCGATCACCGAGGATCCGCATCTGGCGAACGGCCTCAACGTCCACGCCGGCCGGGTCACCTGCGCCGCCGTGGCCGAGGCCCTCGGTTACGACCTCCTGCCGACCGCAAAGGCGCTCGCCGCCTGAGCGATCGGTCTTTCGAGGAGAAGAAGACCCCGCGCCGTTCTCCCCGGCGCGGGGTCTTCGTTTCGCTCGCCCCGCGGGCTCACCGTCCCCTTCGGGGCTCCGAACTCGACGGCCTTTCGAACAGCATCAGGTCGACTCCGTGCCGCGTCGTCCGGCCGAAGGCGCCGAAGCCGAGGCGCTCGGCGAGGCGCAGCGACACGGTGTTGGCCGGGTCGATCATGCAGACGCTGCGCCCGCCGGGGAAGCGCGTGTCGAACCGACCGACCGCCGCGGCCATCGCCTCGCCGCCGTAGCCCTTGCCCCGCATTTCGCGGGCGACGATCCACATCGCCTCCGGCACGTCGTCGAACTCCGGCCCGATCCCGCGCCGGAACCGCGCGAAGCCGACCTCGCCGACGATGTACCCGGTCGCCTTCTCGACGACGACGAAGGGGGCGAAACCGAAGACCACCCGGTGGCCGACGAGCCGCAACAGCCGCGCCCAGGCCCCCTCGCGATCGAGCACCGGCGTGAACGAAATCCCCGTCGGCGTGGCCGTCCACAACGGCGCGTAGGCGTCGAGGTCGGTGGGACGATGGGTCCGCAGGATCAGGCGATCGGTGACGATGGCCGCATCGGAGAGGTCGTCCGCCGCGCCCATGTCGTCGCGCCTCACGTCCGCGCCCACAGCCGCGGCAGGGCATCCCACAGGGTGGCGGCGGCGAAGCCCAGGAAGAGTCCACCGGTGATGCGCACGATCCACACCGCATGGGTGAGGTAGAGTCGGCGCATGACCGAAGTCCCGACCACCCAGGCGAGGATGGCGTCACCGGCGAGGAAGCCGACGAAGGCCGAGGCGAGCAACGCCGGCATGACGTCGAAGGAGAGGTTCTGCGACTGGCCGGTGAAGAGGGCGGTGAACATGGCGAGCGCCACCGGATAGCTCTTCGGATTGGTGAGGCCGAACATCACACCGCGGCGGTAGGGACGATGACCGATGAGATCGTCGGCACCGTGCGCCGAAGCGGCGTTCACCGCCCGCCAGCCGAGATGACCGAGGTAGAGTCCGCAGGCCAGCGCCACCACGTCGAACAGCAGCGGATCGAAGACGTGCGCCCCGACCAGCGCCAGGATGGCGAGCGAACACCACAGCACGTCGCCGAAGAGATGGCCGAAGAGGAAGAGGATCGCCGGCTTCCGGCCCTTGGCCGCGCCGATGCCGACCAGCGCCAGCACCGCCGGCCCCGGCGAGACGACATAGAGACATCCGGCCGCGGCCGAGGCGAAGAGCGTGGCGAGTTGCATGACCCCGATCCTAGCGGCGTCGATCGCCACCGTCATCCCGTCCCGTGGATACCCGCCATGTTCGGGCGTGACGTTGGCACGCGGTATGCGAGGTCGGTCCCGAGACCGATACCCGGCGACACCCGTGTCGGGCTCGCGACCACGCATGGTCGATCTTCGACGAAACGTGACAGAAGGGCTGAAGACATGGCGGTTCACATGGTCAAGGTCGCCTACGAGGGCGCGGTGACCAGGGCGTTGAAGAACGCGGAAGCCGGCCTCACCAACGGCGGCGCCGTTGTCTACGAGATCCGAGGCGTTCCCGCGAACCTGACGATCGACGACGTGATCGAGGCGGTGAAGAAGTCCGGCGGGGCGCCGAAACACACCGACCACGAGGTCGAATGGACCGATCTCGTCGGGTGAGCGGACCGAAAGAGGGCGGCATCGTCGATGCCGCCCTTCGATCGCCCGCCGTGGTCGAACGCTCACACCTGCTTGAGATCGTCGATGTAGACGCCGATCTCGCGATGGAGCGCGGTGCGGAACTGAGCGAGTTCGTGAGCGGTGGTCAGTACGCTCGCCGCCGCCCGACCGGTGTGGCCGGCGTCCTCGCCGACCGCGCCGATCCCGGTGGAGACCACCCGGGTGCCGTCGGCGGCCTGCTGGATGTTCTGTGCGATCTCCTTGGTGGCGAGATCCTGATCACCCATCGCCCCGGCCATGTCGCGGGCGATCTCGGTCAGTTCGCGGATGGTGGCACCGATCGAGCCGATCGCGCCGACCACCTTCTGCGTCTCGCCCTGGATATGGGCGACCTGCGAGCTGATCGCTTCGGTCGCCCGCGTCGTCTCGCCGGCCAGTGCCTTGACCTCGGTGGCGACGATGGCGAAACCGCGCCCCGCCTCGCCGGCCCGCGCCGCTTCGATGGTGGCGTTGAGAGCGAGCAGATTGGTCTGAGAGGCGATGGTGTTGATCAGATCGACCACCTCGCCGATGCGGTCGCCACTCGCCGCCAGACTGCGCACCACATGGTCGGTCCCGTCGGCTTCGGACAGTGCGCGTTCGGCGATCTCGGCGGCGCGATCGACCCGGCGCAGCACTTCGTGCACCGAACTCGCCAGTTCCTCGCTCGCCGCGGCCACCGCCTGGACGGTGCGCGACGTCGTCTCCGCTTGGCGTGCCGCGTCGCCGGAGCGAGACGCCGTCCGTTCGGCGACTTCGTTCATCGCGCGTGCCGTCGTCTCCATACGGTCGGCCGCCGCCGACATGTCGCCGAGCAGCTTCTCGATCGACCGTCCGAAATTCCGGGTGCGATCCTCGCGCCGTAGCCCACGCTGATGTCGCCGCTCCGCATCCTCGAGCGCCTGCGCCTCACCGGCGCGGCGAGCCGCCACCGCTTCTTCGAGCGAACCGGCCGCGTGCACCATGGCGGCGATCTCGTCGATCGGTCCCGGTTCCGGCAGATCGACGGCGTGGCCGCCTTCGCCGATCGTCTTCATCGCGGCGGTGAGGGCGGCGAGCGGCCGACCGACGTCGTGCTGCAGCCACGCCGCCATGGCGATGCCGCCGACCGTCATCGCCAGGGCCAGCGCCCCGAAGATCGCCATCGCCCGGGTACGGGCAGCGTCGAGGTCGGTGCGGTCGGCCGCCATGACGAAGGTGCCGATGCGCTTGCCCGAGAAATCGACCAGCGGCTTGCCGGCGATCGTCCAGGCGCGGTCTTCGAAGGTGGTGGTCTCGAAATGATCGTCGACACCGTCGAGGATCGCCGCCGGGAAGGCGTGATCGGCCGGGAAGCTCGAGGCGAGTTGAGTGTGCTTCGCCTTGCCGTCGCCGTCTTTGCCCTCGACGAACAGGGCCAGTCTGAGCCCGGTCCGCTCGGTGAAGGCCTTGACGAACTCCTTGTCGAAGCCGAAGCCGAACTCCACCGTGCCGAGATGCCTGTCGCCGCTCGTCACCGGGCCGACCGCGCGGATGCCCATGCCGGCGACGCCGCCCTCGAGCCCGCGAACCTCCTTGCGGTCGCGGTTGGCGTCGACCACGGTCTTGCGGAATCCGGAGAGGTCGTCGCCGAACTTCTTCGGCGCATGCACCCGGAGGAACGAGGTGGCCGGCGGCAGATGGAACTGGAACTGTTCGAACCCGTCGGCCTTGAGCGCCGGGAAGGCCGGCAGCAGGGCGGTGGCGAGCGCCTCGCGATCCTGGCGGGCGAAGGCATCGACGAAACTCGGGACGTTGGCCACCAGCCGTGTCATCGACTGCGCCCGTTGGGCCTGGGTGGAGATCTCGGCGGTGAACTGCCGCGATCCGGAGGTGAGCTGGCGTTGGACGTCGTCCTGGATCAGCCCGCCGATGAACCACAGGCCGGTCCCGACGCAGAGGGCGACCGCGACCGTGATCCCGGCACCGATGCCGAGCGCGAAACGTGTACGGAGCCGCATGAAATATCCCCGCGAACCGATCCCTTCTGTCAATTTCACCTCGACACGGTTGACGAGGTGTTAAACCCCACGAAGAAGTCGAACGAAGAACCGACGTCGATCGCTTCCTCTCGTGAAAAATGACATGCGGTGATTTCCGTGGAATAACAGATCGAGACATGAATTACGTAGGGTAACATCTTGACCGCTTCCGTGATCCTGTACGTCGACGCCGACGCCTGCCCCGTCAAAGACGAAATCTTGCGAGTCGCCAGTAGATTGCGTCTGAAGACTTGCTTCGTGTCGAATTCCTGGATGCGTCTACCGGAAGATGAGCTCGTCGAACGCGTCATCGTCCCCCAGGGGCCGAACGTCGCCGACGATTGGATCGCCGAACGGGCGGGAAGGGGAACGGTGGTGGTGACCGCCGACGTGCCGCTCGCCGACCGCTGTGTGAAGGCCGGGGCCCGGGTGATCGCGCCGAATGGTCGCAGCTTCGATGCTGCCTCGATCGGCATGGCGCTCGCCACGCGCGACCTGATGGAGGACCTGCGTTCGGCCGGTCAGGTCACCGGCGGCCCGCGCCCTTTCGCGCCGAAGGATCGCCAGGCGTTCCTCCAGGCGCTCGACCGCGAGGTGCGGCGCGCAGCGAAGGAGCTCTGATCCCGACCGACGTTCGCCGCCGTCGTACCGAGCTTACGAAGTTTCGACCCCTTCGAAACTTCGTGAACGAAGGCGAGCCCGAACGGGCGTCGGCCGGTCGGGCCGTGACCTCATGAAATGCCGACGAGTCGGAATTGCATGAGACTGGTATCAGTCCTTGGTGAACACCGTCACCGCCTCGACGTGGTGCGACCACAGGAACTGGTCGATCGGCGTCACCGGGCCCATGGCCCATCCGGCGTCGACCAGATATCGGGCGTCGCGGGCGAGCGTCGCCGGATTGCACGACACCGCGACGATCACCGGCACGGCGGACTTGGCCAGCTCCTTGACCTGCGGTGCCGCTCCGTCGCGTGGCGGATCGAAGACCACCGCGTCGAAACCGGCGAGTTCCCCGGCCATCAGCGGTCGGCGGTAGAGGTCGCGCACTTCGATCGTCACCGGTTTGATGCCCTGGGTGTGGCGGGCGGCGAAGGACAACGCCTCCAGCGCCGCCTTGTCGTTCTCCACCGCGTGCACCTGGGCCTGCCGCGCGAGGCGCAGCGCGAAGGTGCCGCAGCCGGCGAAGAGATCGGCGACCCTCGCCGGCCCCTTGGCCTTCTTCGGCCAGCGGGCCAGCGCCGCGGCGACCGCCGTCTCGACCGGCGCCGCCATCGCCTCCTCCGCCGCCGCCACCGCCTGGATGAAGGCGCCCGGCGGCGGCATCACCGCGATCCCGCCGAAACGGATCACCGGCGGATGTGCCTCCACCACGATCTCACGACCGATCGAGAAGCGGGCGATGCCGAGATCGAGGGCGAGGGCGATCGCCTGCTGCCGGCGCTCCGGCGGCAGTTCCGCCTCGCCGACCGAGACATCGAGCCCGGTCTCGGTGTCGAGTACCGTGAAGATCGCCCCCTTCGCCCCGAAGCTCAGAAGATGCGAGAGCCTGATCAGTTTCGGCAGGGCGGTGCGCAGCCGCGGCGTGATCACCAGGCAGCCGTCGGCCTCGACCACCGTGTGGGAGAGCCGCTCGCGAAAGCCCGCGACCGGCGAGCCGGTCCGTCGCTGCACCGCGATCACGGCGCGGCGTCGGCGCGCCGGTCCGGTCGCCACACATTCGCCGACCTCGGCCTCGATGCCGCGATCGAGGAAGGCCCCGAGGATCTGGTGGCGCTTCCAGGCGAGATAGGCGTGCTCGCTCCAGTGCTGCAGCGAACAGCCGCCGCAACGGTCGTAGACCGGGCAGGCCGGCTCCACCCGGTCGGGGCTGGCGTGCAGGATCTCCTCGATCCGACCGCGTTCGTTGACCCCCTCGCCGGAGATCGAGACGCGCACCGTCTCGCCCGGCAACGCTCCGCCGACGAACAGGCGCTTCTCGCCGGCCTCGGTCTCGAACACGGCGACGCCGTCGCCCTTGTGGGCGATGTCGGTGATGGTGACCGTTTCGGTGGCAGGGGTGTTCAAGGTGGATCCTCTCGGGGCATTCGCCGCCGCTTCTGCCGCAACTCGCCGCCGATTGCGAGCGGAAACCGTATCCGACATCAGCCGCCGGCCTTGCGCGCGGCCAACACGTGTTCGCGATTGCCGTCGCTCCCGGCGATCGCCGCCGCAGTCCGGCCGATCGGTGTCCAGCCGTGGGCGGTGACGAGCGCCGCGATCCGCTCGACCGCGGCCGCCGCCTGCGCTTCGTCACGGACGATACCGCCCTTGCCCACGTGCTCGCGGCCGACCTCGAACTGCGGCTTGACCAGGAAGACGCCGATCGCCCCGGGTGCGGCGAGATCGAGCGCCGGCGGCAGAGCGAGCGTCAGCGAGATGAAGGAGACGTCGGCGACGACGAAGTCGGGCGCGGCAGGGAGGTGGGCAGCGCAGAGGTCACGGGCGTTGAGCCCCTCGATCGCCACCACCCGCGGGTCGTTCGCCACCACCGGTGCCAGCTGGCCGTGGCCGACGTCGATCGCGGTGACCCGCTTCGCCCCGCGCGCCAACAACACCTGGGTGAAACCGCCGGTCGAGGCGCCGACGTCGAGGCAGTCGCGGCCCGCGGGCGAGAGGGCGAAGCCGTCGAGTGCGCCGACGAGTTTCAGCGCCGCGCGCGACACCCAGGCGGAGGCGGGATCACAGACCGAGATCGCCGCCGTCGCGGCGACGAGCGCCCCCGGTTTGGTCTCGACCCGGCCGTCGACCGCGACCTCGCCACGACGGACGGCATCGGCGGCACGGGCTCGCGTCGCGACGAGGCCGCGCTTCACCAGCACCTGATCGAGCCGTTCACGCGTCATGGGAGGGTCAGAGACAGGCGGAGAAGCCGGTGACGATGGTGTCGAACCACACGCCGGCGCCGAACTTCACCCACGCCCATACGGCGACACCGGTCGCCGCCACCAGAAGCGGCGTGCCGATGTAGACGACGGGACGGGGCAGGGCCTTCGACATGGCGCGAGTATAGCGGCAAGGCGGGGAAGAGGGAAATCGGGGCGGCGTGAGCCGAGGCATCGGATTCGAAACCACGCTGTCGGACGGATGCACGCGGAGCTTCGACCCTGCGCGACCGTCGGCAGCCCCCCATCTTCCTTCCCCCCTCGCGGGGGAAGGTGGCCCGAAGGGCCGGATGAGGGGGCGCCGCGAAGCGGCAACAGGAAATCGACCACGACCGCCGAGGCTCGAGGCGAGGCCCGGACCCCTCATCCGCCCTTCGGGCACCTTCTCCCGCAGGGGGAGAAGGGACGCCCCCGGCGCGCCTCCCGATCCACCGGGCGGTCGGATCCCGTGGCGCGCCGGGACCGGGCGAACCGCCTTTCCTCGCCCTGGTGTTTCACGCCAGCCGATAGCGCGCCGAAAGATCGACGCGGCCGTCGGTGACGACGATCCCGCGCCCCACCAGATCCTCGACATGTGCCAACATCGACAGCGCCGCCGCCCCGTGCAGCGAGCGATCGACCTCGGCATAGACCACCCGTACCATGTCGGGAATGGTCTCGTCGCCCGCCGCCAGCCGGTCGAGCACCGCCGCCTCGCGCCCCTTGCGATGACGCACCAGCGCCTCGAGGAACTCGGTCGGCTCGGCGATGCCGTTGCCGTGCGCCGGCAGCAGCAGACGTTCGGGCCGGGCGATCAGCCGGTCGAGCGATGCCATGTAGTCGGCCATCAGGCCGTCGGGCGGCGCCACGATCGAGGTCGACCACGCCATGACGTGATCGCCGGTGAAGATCGTCGCCTCTTGATGCAGGGCGAAGCAGAGATGGTTCGGCGTGTGGCCGGGCGTGGTGATCGCCTCCAGCGTCCAACCCTCGCCCGCCACCACGTCACCGTCGGCGAGCGCCACGTCCGGGTGGAAGTCGCGGTCGCCGGAGGCGTCGAGCGGGTTGATCTCGCCGAGGTCGAGCGGTCGCGCCGGCCGATGTGGTCCTTCACCGTAGACCTTCGCCCCCGTCGCCGCCGCCAGCGGCCCGGCGGCGGGGGAATGGTCGCGATGGGTGTGGGTGGCGAGGATGGCGGTGACCGGCCGTCCGTCGATCGCCCGCAGGATCGCCTCGACGTGGGCCGGATCGTTCGGCCCCGGATCGATCACCGCCAGCTCGCGCGTGCCGACCAGGAAGGTGTTGGTGCCATGAAAGGTGAAGGGCCCCGGGTTCTTCGCCACCACGCGAGTGACGAGATCGGAGAGGCGGACCGCCTCGCCGTGCCGCGGGTCGAACGTACGGTCGAAGCGCGGAGGCGCACCGGTCATCGACGGATCTCCGATCAGAACAGCGAGACGAGGAAGCGCAGGCCCATCAGGGCGAGGAAGACGGCGAAGCCGATCTCCAGCGTCCGCTTCGGCAGCCGGTGGGCGAGCCGCGCGCCGATCGGCGCCACCCAGACGCTGGTCGGCATGATCAGCGCCGCCCCGATCACCGAGACGAAACCGAAGGAGAGCGGCGGCAGCGCGCCCATCTTGGACCAACCGGCGAGGACGTAGCCGATGGCACCGGGGATGGAGATCAGCACGCCGATACCCGACGCGGTGGCGACCGAGCGGTGGATCGGCGTGTTGCAGAAGCTCAGCACCAGATTGACGATCGAACCGCCACCGATGCCCATCAGCGCCGACAGTAGCCCGGTCACCCAGCCGATCACCGCCCGCCACGGCTCGCCCGGCACCGCGTCGGCGACCTTCCACGACGCCTTGCCGAATCCGAGCTTCACCGCCGTCGCCCAGGCGACGAAGACGAACACCAGCTTGAACACCGCCGGCGGTGCGAAGGAGGCGATCCACGAGCCGGCGAGCACACCGACGATCGTCGGGACCGCCCAGGCGCGCAACAGCTCCTCGTCGACCGCGCCGCGCGCCCGATGCGCCAGGAACGAGCGGATCGAGGTCGGGATGATCACCGCCAGCGAGGTGCCGACCGCGAGCTGCATCTTCAGATCGGCCGGTACGCCGATGACGCCGAAGAGCTGGTAGAGCACCGGCACCATGACCGCGCCGCCGCCGACCCCGAAGAGGCCGGCGAGCAGACCCGAGACCACACCGGCGCCGAGTAACACCGCCGCCAGAAAGACGAGCTGTCCGAGATCGTATCCACCCATCACCGCCGACGAACCCCCTTGTCCTCGACCAGTCTGTCGCGCCGCGCCAAGTCGGGGAAGAGCCGCATCCACAGGGCAGCCACCACCAGCGTGCCGATGCCGCCGACCACCACCGAGCCGACCGGCCCGATCGCCGCGGCGAGCGCCCCGGATTCGAACTGACCGAGTTCGTTGGAGGCGCCGATGAACACAGAATTGACCGCCGACACTCGGCCGCGCATCTCGTCCGGCGTCTCCTGCTGCACCAACGTCTGGCGGATCACCACCGACACCATGTCGGAAGCACCGAGCAGGAACAGGAAGGCGAGGGAGAGCACCAGCGAGGTGGAGAGGCCGAAACCGATGGTGGCGAAACCGAAACCGGCGACCGCGGCGAACATGATCCGACCGGCATGGCGGTCCAGTGGATGGCGAGCGAGCCACAGCCCGACCACCGCCGCCCCGACCGCCGGCGCCGAGCGCAGCAGCCCGAGCCCCCAGGGGCCGGTCAACAGGATGTCGCGGGCGTAGATCGGCAGGAGTGCCGTGGCGCCGCCGAGCAGCACCGCGAAGAGATCGAGCGAGATCGCCCCGAGGATCGCCGGTTTCGAACGGATGAAGGCGATGCCGGCGAAGAGCCGCTCCAGGCTCGGCCGCCCGATGCCGCCGATCCCCGGCCGCGGCCGGATGGTGAAGACCGCGATCGCCCCCGCCGCGAAGGCGGCGAAGGCCGAGGCGAAGACCACCACCGGCCCGAGCGCGTAGAGGAAGCCGCCGAGCGCCGGTCCGCCGATCGTCGACAGCTGCCAGGTCGACGACACCCAGGCGACCGCCCGCGGGAAGAGTTCGCGCGGCACCAACATCGGCACCAGCGCCTGCGACGCCGGCATGGCGAAGGCGCGCGCCGTGCCGAGCAGCGCGGCGAGCCCGTAGATCGGCCAGGGCGACGTCGCCCCGACGATCACCGTGACCAGCAACCCTAGCGAAGCCGCCGCCATCGTCGAGAAGGCGGTGGTGACGACGAGGCGGCGGTCGTAGCGATCGGCGACTTCGCCGGCGACGAGCGCGAAGAGGAGATTGGGCAGGAACACCGCGAGCCCGACGAGACCGAGCGCCCAGGCCGAGCGGGTGATCTCGTAGACGTACCAGCCGACGCCGACGTCGT
>ERZ1645192.46-NODE-46-length-68426-cov-31.271387_pt1 | contig 68426 bp, 68 predicted proteins | sample MGYA00575354_ERZ1645192 | MGnify/ENA primary metagenome ERZ1645192 (study PRJEB40844, sample SAMN11349763) | freshwater sediment metagenome | isolation source: river sediment | host: Sediment | place: India: Faizupur Khadar , New Delhi | collected 2017-02-21 ... | reverse complement strand
GGGTACACTGTGCGCCCCCAATCGAGTCCGTGGAGCCGACATGCCGGGGCGGTGGATCGAGGCGCAGGCGTTTCCCCTCGTGGTCTTGACGGTGCTCCTGGTGGCCGGGTGCTCGATCCTCCAGGAGGAGCCCGGCGAGCAGGGGGAGAACTGGGTGGAGGAGCGGGTCACGCTTCCCCGATACCCGGCACCCGGTAGCCTGGTGGCGGCCGACATCGGGCGCCCCGGCGACCCGTACCGCTACTTCGTCGACCCGGCGTCCCTCTCCGTGGGCCGGGACGGCGTCACGCGCTATACCGTCGCCCTGGTCTCGAAGGGGGGTGGCAGGAACGTCTTCTACGAGGGCATCCGTTGTCAGACGCAAAGCGCGAAGCGCTATGCCTATGGCGTCGAGGAGGGGTTCCAGGGCATGGAGTCGAGTGACTGGGAAATCATCCGCCAGGACGGCGGGAGCGCCTATCAGTACATCCTCGCCCGGGGCTATCTGTGCCAGCCCCGTGGATTCCCGTTCGAGGCCGCCACCGCCCGCGACCGCCTGTTGCGGGGCAACGTCCCGGGGTTGCGCGAGCAAGAGGGGTTCCGGTGAGCGGGTACGACGCCTCCGCCATCGAGGTCCTGACCGGGCTCGAGCCGGTTCGCCGGCGCCCGGGGATGTATACCGACACCTCGCGCCCCAACCACCTGGCCCAGGAGGTGGTGGACAACAGTGTGGACGAGGCGCTGGCCGGCCACGCGACGCACGTGGCGGTCACGTTGCACCCTGATGGCTCGCTCAGCGTGAGCGACGACGGCCGCGGCATGCCCGTGGACGTGCACCCCGGGGAGAAGGTCTCCGGTGTGGAGGTCATCCTCACCCGATTGCACGCGGGCGGAAAGTTCTCGCAGAAGAACTATCAGTTCTCCGGAGGTCTTCACGGGGTCGGGGTCTCGGTGGTGAACGCCCTGTCGAAGCACCTCGAAGTCTGGGTCCGCCGCGCAGGGGTGGAGTACAACATGGCCTTCGCCGACGGGGCCCCGGTCTCGGACCTGGAGGTGGTCGGTGAGGTCCCCAGGCGCGCCACGGGGACGACCTTGCGGTTCTGGCCCGACCCACAGTTCTTCGACTCCCCCCGCTTCTCGGTCCCCCGCCTGCAGCACGTGCTGAAGGCCAAGGCGGTGCTCTGCCCCGGGCTGCGCGTCAGCTTCCGCGACGAGGCCTCGGGGGAGGAGATGGAGTGGCTGTACCAGGAGGGACTGGCCGCCTACCTGCAGGAAGCCAACCAGGGTCTCGAGACCATCCCGGCGGTGCCCTTCGTGGGGAATTTCCGCGGCGAGCGCGAGGCCGCCGACTGGGCGCTCGCCTGGCTGCCGGAGGGGGGCGAGGGGCTCGCCGAGAGCTACGTGAACCTGGTGCCCACGCCCCTCGGGGGCACGCACGTGAGCGGCTTGCGCACGGGGCTGCTCGAGGCGATGCGGGAGTTCTGCGAGTTCCGCAACCTCCTGCCGCGGGGGGTCAAGCTCGCTCCGGACGACGTCTGGGAGCGGTGCACCTACGTGCTGTCGGTGAAGCTGGCCGAGCCCCAGTTCTCCGGGCAGACCAAGGAGCGGCTGTCGTCCCGGGAGTGCGCCGCCTTCGTCTCGGGGGTGGTGAAAGACGCCCTGAGCCTGTGGCTCAACCAGCACCCGGAGACCGGCGAGCAGATCGCCGAGATTGCCGTGGCGAGCGCCCAGCGCAGGCTCCGGGCGAGCCGCCAGGTGGTGCGCAAGAGGGTGACGAGCGGACCCGCCCTGCCGGGCAAGCTGGCGGACTGCACGGGCCAGGAACTGGAGCGCACCGAGCTCTTCCTGGTGGAGGGCGACTCGGCCGGCGGGTCGGCCAAACAGGCCCGCGACCGCACCTTCCAGGCGATCCTCCCCCTGCGCGGCAAGATCCTGAACACCTGGGAGGTGGAGCCCGAGGCCGTGCTGGCCTCCCAGGAGGTGCACGACATCGCCGTCGCGGTCGGTGTCGACCCGGCGTCGTCGGACCTGAGCGGGCTGCGTTACGGCAAGGTCTGTGTGCTGGCCGACGCCGACTCGGACGGGGCCCACATCGCGACCCTGCTCTGTGCCCTGTTCGTGCGCCATTTCCGCCCGCTGGTCGAGACCGGACACGTCTTCGTCGCCATGCCGCCCCTCTACCGGATCGACGTGGGCAAGGATGTCTACTACGCGCTGGACGACGGCGAGAAGCAGGGGGTTCTGGACCGTATCGCGGCCGAAGGACGACGGGGAAAGGTGAGCGTGCAGCGCTTCAAGGGGCTCGGTGAGATGAGCCCCATGCAGCTGCGCGAGACCACCATGGCCCCGGACACCCGGCGGCTCCTCCAACTCATGGTAGAGCCCGGGGACGACACGGATTCCCTGATGGACATGCTCCTCGCGAAGCGCCGCTCGGCGGACCGCAGGTCCTGGCTCGAGACCAAAGGCAACCTGGCGGAGGTGCTCTGACGGTGGCCGGCAGCGAACCACGTGTGAACACGGTCGAGGCCATCGAGCGGCGGCCCTTGCGGGAATTCACCGAGAAGGCCTATCTCGACTACTCGATGTACGTCATCCTGGACCGGGCCCTGCCGCATATCGGCGACGGCCTGAAGCCGGTCCAGCGGCGGATCGTCTACGCGATGTCCGAGCTCGGCCTGCGCGCCGGGGCGAAGCACAAGAAGTCGGCCCGCACGGTGGGCGACGTTCTCGGCAAGTACCACCCCCACGGGGACTCGGCCTGCTACGAGGCCATGGTCCTGATGGCCCAGCCGTTCTCCTTCCGCTACCCGCTGGTGGACGGCCAGGGCAACTGGGGATCGCCCGACGACCCGAAGTCGTTCGCGGCGATGCGTTACACCGAGGCCCGTCTGACGCCCTTCGCCCAGGTCCTGCTGCAGGAGCTCGAGCAGGGCACGGTCGACTGGGTCCCCAACTTCGACGGCACCCTGGACGAGCCGGCCGTCCTCCCGGCCCGGCTGCCGCACGTGATCCTGAACGGTGCGACAGGGATCGCCGTCGGGATGGCGACCGACATCCCGCCGCACAACGTCCGCGAGGTGGCCAGCGCGTGCCTGCGGCTCCTGGATGACCCGCAGGCGACGGTGGCCCAGCTCTGCGAGCACGTCCACGGGCCGGATTTTCCCACCGAGGCCGAGATCACCACCGCGCCGGCCGACCTGCACAAGCTCTACGAGACCGGCGTCGGCTCGGTGCGTCAGCGTGCCCGCTACGAAGTGGACCGCGAAGAGGGTGCGATCGTCATCACGGCGCTGCCCCACCAGGTCTCGGGGGCCAAGGTCCTGGAGCAGATCGCGGCGCAGATGGCCGCTAAGAAGCTCCCGATGGTGGAGGACCTGCGGGACGAGTCCGACAACGAGAACCCCACGCGATTGGTGGTGGTCCTGCGCAGCAAGCGCGTCGAGGCGGAGCCGGTCATCTCGCACCTCCTGGCCACCACCGATCTCGAGCGCAGCTATCGGGTCAACCTGAACGTGATCGGCCTCGACGGCCGCCCGCGGGTGATGAGCCTGCGCGAGCTGCTCCTCGGCTGGCTGGAGTTCCGGGAGGGGACCGTCCGCAGGCGCCTGCAGCACCGGCTCGACCGGGTGCTCGCGCGCCTGCACATCCTGGACGGCCTGCTGATTGCCTACCTCGATATCGACGAGGTGATCGCCATCATCCGTCGGGAGGAGGAGCCCAAGCCGGTGCTGATGGCCCGCTTCGGGTTGAGCGACGTGCAGGCCGAAGCGATCCTGGAGCTCAAGCTCCGCCACCTGGCGCGCCTGGAGGAGATGAAGATCCGGGGCGAGCAGCAGGACCTGGCGCGCGAGCGCGACGGGCTCCAGGAGACGCTGGCCAGCCCGAAGCGTCTGCGCGCCCTGATGGCGGAGGAGATCCAGGCCGACGCCCGCACCTACGGTGACGCCCGACGCTCGCCCCTGGTCGAGAGGACGCAGGCCCAGGCCCTGGAGGAGAGCGAAGTCGTCCCGGCGGAGCCCGTGACCGTCGTCCTCTCCGAGCGCGGTTGGGTGCGCACGGCGAAAGGGCACGACGTCGACCCCCGGTCCCTCGCGTACCGCTCCGGAGACGGCTTCAAGGCGGCGGCGCCCGGGCGCAGCAACCAGCTCGCGGTGTTCCTCGATTCCACGGGGCGCGCCTATGCCCTGCACGCACACACGCTGCCCTCGGCCCGGGGACAGGGCGAGCCCCTCACGGGCCGGATCGACGCCCCCGACGGCGCGACGTTCGAAGGCCTGCTGGTCGGAAACGCCGAGGATCTGTACCTTCTCGCGACGGATGCCGGCTACGGTTTCGTCGCGAGCTTCGAGGAGTTGGCGGGGCGCAATCGCAGCGGAAAGGCCGTGCTGACCGTGCCCGAGGGGGCGCGGGTCTTGCCTCCCGTGCGGGTTCGGGACTTCGATCGGGACCTGGTCGCGGCCGTGACCACGGCGGGCCGGTTGCTCGTGCACCCGGTGTCCGAGCTCCCCCGGCTGTCCAAGGGCAAGGGCGTGAAGATCATCGGGATCGCGCCCGCGGCCCTCGCCAGTCGCGAGGAGTACGTGAGGGCGCTGACGGTGCTCTGCGCCGATGGGCAGCTGAAGGTTTCCGCGGGAAAGCGCGAGCTGACGTTGAGGCCCTCCGACTGGGAGCCCTATCGTCTCGGCCGGGCGCGCAAGGGGCTGAAGCTGCCGCGGGGATTCCAACGCGTGGACGCGATGCTGGCCGTGGAGCCCGGGTGAGGGGCAAAAAAAAGCCGGAATGAATCATCCCGGCGAATTGAACGGACAAGGGAGGAGGGGTTTCCGTTCACCAGGGTTATCGAACGCTGGTCAGAGATCTTTAGGGGCACGCCGGGGCCTTGAAGGGCGGGCTTGGCGGCCATAGATCCGGGTGAGCAGTTCTGGCAGAGACAGGGGAGTACCCATGAAGCGAGTCTTTCTCTTCGTTCTCACCAACCTCGCGGTCCTGGTGGTCCTCGGCACCGCCGCCCGCCTGCTCGGGGTGGACCGGTTCCTGACGGCCCAGGGGGGCGGAATCGACCTGGGCCAGCTGCTGATCTTCGCGGCGATCTTCGGGATGGGCGGGGCGTTCGTTTCCCTGGCCATGTCCAAGTGGACCGCCAGACACATGACCGGAGCCCAGGTCATCGGGCAGCCCGGCACCGAGCTCGAGGCCTGGCTCGTGCGCACCGTTCAGGACCAGGCGCAGCGTGCGGGGATCGGGATGCCCGAGGTGGCGATCTTCGACTCCCCGGACCCGAATGCCTTCGCCACGGGAATGAACAAGGACAAGGCCCTCGTCGCCGTCAGCACGGGCCTGCTCCAGCGCATGAACAAGCGCGAGGTGGAGGCGGTCCTCGGGCACGAGATCAGCCACGTCGCCAACGGGGACATGGTGACCCTCGCCCTCATCCAGGGCGTGGTGAACACCTTCGTCATCTTCCTGTCGCGCGTCGTGGGCAGCCTCGTCGACCGTGCGTTGTCGCGCAACGAGGAGTACGAAGGGCCGGGCATCGGCTACTGGGTCACGAGCATCGTGGCCGAACTGCTGTTCGGTGTGCTCGCGAGCATCATCGTGATGTGGTTCAGCCGGCAGCGTGAGTTCCGGGCGGACCGCGGCGGGTCCGCGCTCACCAGTCCCGCGCAGATGGTCGCGGCCCTGGAGCGCCTGAAGGCGTCGGCCGAGGGCCAGCATCTGCCGGACCGTCTGGCTGCCTTCGGGGTGTCGGGCCGAGCCGGTGGGGGGTTGGCCCGCCTGTTCATGTCGCACCCACCGCTCGAGGAGCGGATCGCGGCGCTGCGGGAGCCGCGTGCATGAGCGGGTCCGCGGCTCCCCTGACGCGCGCCTTCCCGGGCCTGCGGCCCGCGCCGGGGCTGGCCGAGGCCGTGGCGGCCCCCCCCTACGACGTGGTGAGCCTCGAGGAGGCGAGGGCGCTCTCCGCAGGCAGGCCCTGGAGCTTCCTGCACGTCTCCCGGCCCGAGATCGACCTCCCGGACGGGACCGACCCCTACGACCCCGCGGTCTACCGCAAAGGGGCGGAGACCTTCCGGGGCATGCGGGAGGCGGGGGTCCTGAAGGTCGACGCCGGGCCCCGCTACTACGTGTACCGTCTGGTCCAGGGCGGGCACAGCCAGACGGGGGTCGTGCTGGCGGCCTCGGTGGCGGCCTACGAGTCGGGTCGGATCCTCCGACACGAGCTGACCCGTCCCCAGAAGGAGGACGACCGGGTTCGCCACATCGAGGCCCTCGGGGCCCAGACCGGTCCCGTGTTCCTCACCCACCGCAAGCACGCCGGCATCGACCGTCTCGTCTCCTCGGTGTTGGCGCAGGCGCCCGAGGTCGACTTCACCGGGGTGGACGGGGTGCGCCACACGCTCTGGGTCGTGGCCGAGCCCGAGCGGCTGGTCGAATTCGGTGCCGCCTTCGAAGCGGTGGGGCGCCTGTACATCGCCGACGGGCACCACCGCTCCGCGGCCGCTGCCCGCCTCGCCCGGGCCCACCGGGCGGCCGGAGGTGCTGCGGACGCACCCTCGCTCTACTTCCTCGCCGTTGCGTTCCCCGACGACCAGATGCGCATCCTGGCCTACCACCGCGTGGTCGCGGACCTCGGGGGGCTCGGACCGGAAGCCTTTCTGCAGCGCCTGGGCGAGGGGTTCGAGGTGCAGCCGAGCAGCTCTCCCGTCACGCCCGCGGCGCCGGGCGAGTGGGGTCTGTTCCTCGGCCAGGGCTGGTTCCGGCTCAGGGCCCGGGGTGGGTCCCTGTCGGCGGGTGACCCCGTGTCCCGCCTGGACGTGAGCGTGTTGTCGGACCGCGTTCTGGGTCCGATCCTCGGGATCGAGGACCTGCGGCGGGACCCGCGGATCGACTTCGTGGGAGGTATCCGCGGCCTCGGGGAGCTCGAGCGGCGCGTGCGCTCGGGGGAGATGGCGGCGGCGTTCGCCCTCCATCCCACCCAGCTCTCCGACCTGATGGCGGTCGCCGACGCAGGCCTCATGATGCCGCCCAAGTCCACCTGGTTCGAGCCGAAACTGGCGGACGGACTCGTCTCGCACCTTCTGTAGGGCGGGCCCGGCTGCCCGGTTGCTGCGGTCAGGAGTCGCCGCGGTCACAACGGGAGCTTCGAGGGCGCACCTCGGAGCTCCCGCACGAGCCGCGGTACCAGATACCCGGGCAGGCGCTCGCGGAGCGCGGCGAGCAAGGCCCGGGCGCTGTCATCGGCGACCTGAAAGTGAGCGGCGCCCTGCACGGGGTCGAGCTGGTGCAGGTAGTAGGGCAATACCCGTGACTGGAAGAGTCGGTCGCTGAGCTCGGCCAGCACTCGGGCGTCGTCGTTCACCCCCCGCAGCAGTACGGCCTGGTTGAGGAGTGTCACTCCGGTTCGCGCAAGCTCCCGGGTCGCCCGGCTGACCGCGTCGTCGACCTCCGCCGGGTGGTTGGCGTGCAGGACGACGACCGTCTGCAGCGGGCAAGTCTCGAGCCAGGACAGGAACCCCTCGTCGACTCGCGACGGGAGGGCGACGGGCGCGCGGGTGTGCACCCTCAGGCGCCGCACGTGCGGGATGGCCGCGACCCGTTGCACGAGCCCCGCGAGCCGATCGTCGCTGAGGGTGAGGGGGTCTCCGCCGCTCAGGATCACCTCCTGCACCGACCCGTCTGCCGCGACCGCCGCGAGCGCGGCGTCCCATGCCTGCTCCCCGGCGTGCTCGCGGTAGGGAAAGTGACGGCGGAAGCAGTACCGGCAATGGATCGGGCAGGCCCCGGTGACGACGAGGAGCGCCCGCCCACGGTATTTGCGGAGGAGACCCGGGGTGGTCGCGGCGGCGAGGTCCCCGACCGGGTCCCGGCTGAAGCCCGGTGCGAGGTGATGCTCCTCGCCGACGGGCAGGACCTGGCGCAGGAGCGGGTCCTCCCGATCGCACCGCCGCATGCGGTCGACGTACGCGAGGGGCACGCGGAGCGGAAACGGCGACGGGGCGATGGGCAGCGTCGCAGGGTCCAGGCCGAGGCGCGCCAGGAGCTCCTCCGGGCGGGTCAGCGCCGCGGCCAGTTCGCTCTGCCAGCGTGCGATAGCGCGAGGTATCATGATCGGCCGGAGTAGGGCTGCACCGTGCTGCGCAAGAAAAGAACGGGTCGGGCGAAGACGGGAGCCACCGACCCTGGCGAATTCTGACGACCCGGAGACCTTATGGCGAGCATCGGGATGAACGACCTCCGCGTGGGGGTCAAGATCATGGTGGAAGGGGACCCCTGTACGATCGTGGAGTCCGACCTGGTGAAGCCGGGCAAGGGTCAGGCGTTCACGCGCATCCGCTACCGGAACCTGAAGACCGGCCGCGTGCTGGAGCGCACCTACAAGTCGAGCGATTCCGCCGAGCTCGCCGACGTCATGGACAGCGAGCTGCAATACCTCTACGCGGACGGCGACCACTTCCACTTCATGCACCCGGACACCTACGAACAGATCGACGCCGACGCGAACGTCGTGGGCGACGCGGCCCAGTGGCTGAAGGGACAGGACACGTGCACGGTGACGCTCTGGAACGGGTTGCCGATCGCGGTGTCGCCACCCAACTTCGTCAGCCTGCGCATCACCCGGACCGACCCGGGCGTGCGGGGAGATACCGCCTCGGGGGGCGGCAAGCCGGCCACGCTCGAGACCGGGGCCGTGATCAAGGTCCCGCTCTTCGTGGAGGAGGGCGAGGTCATCAAGGTCGACACTCGAACGGGCCAGTACGTCTCCCGGGTGAAGGAGTAGCCCGCTCCCCCACGAGGCCACGCCTCAGGGGGCCGCGTCTCCGCACGCAAGGGGGTCGGTGGGAGCATGCACCACCTGGACGCTGAGGACTGGCGCCCCGCGGCGTCGCTCGAGGCCCTGCGGGCGAGGGGCCGGCTCCTGGAGGGTGTGCGGTCCTTTTTCCGCGAGCGCGGGGTGCTCGAAGTGGAGACCCCCGTACTCGGGAACGCCGCGGGTACCGATCCCCATCTTGCCCCGCTGCGGGTGTGGCACGGCGCTGCGGGTGGGAGAATGCTCTACCTGCAGACTTCTCCCGAGTTCGCCATGAAGCGGCTCCTGGCGGCCCACGGCGTCCCCATCTATCAGGTCACGAGGGCGTTCCGGGACGACGAGCGCGGGAGTCTGCACAACCCGGAGTTCACTCTCCTCGAGTGGTACCGTCCGGGCTGGGACCACCAGGCCCTGATGGGCGAGGTGGAGGCCCTCTTCGAACGGGTGGTGGGGACGGAAGGGGCGCGGCGGCTGACCTACCGGGAGGCCTTCCGGTCGGCCGTCGGCCTCGACCCCTTCGATTCTGCCCCGCAGGACCTGCGCGAGCGCGCCTCTCGCCACGGGTTGGCCACCGCCCCCGGGGCTGGCGGGGAGGGCGACAGGGAGGCCTGCCTGGATTTCCTGTTCGCGGTCGTCGTGCAGCCCTGGCTTTCGGCGGTGCCTCTCGCCTTCGTTTACGACTATCCCGCCTCCCAGGCGGCCCTGGCGCGGATACGGCCCGATGACCCACCGGTGGCCGAGCGCTTCGAGGCGTTCCTCGGGGGGGTGGAGGTGGCCAACGGTTACCACGAGCTCACCGATGCCGGGGAGCAGGCGCGCCGCTTCGAAGCCGACCTCGCCCGGCGCCGGGCGGAGGGTCTTCCCGAGGTCCCAATGGACGGGCGCCTGGTCGCCGCGCTGCGGGCGGGACTGCCCCCTTGCGCCGGCGTCGCGTGCGGCCTCGATCGGATGTTGCTCGCGGCGCGCGGTGGGGCGCGGATCGACGAGGTGCTGGCCTTTCCCCTCGAGAGGGCCTAGGCGTCCGGCGCCAGCCGTCCGACCGGCAGGGTTCCGCGGCAATCTCGGAAGCCCGAGGGACAGAGGACCGTGTTGACGGGCGGACGGGTCTCGTCGGGCGTCGGGTAGTCCAGCGTGTAGTGCAGGCCACGGCTCTCCCGCCTCGAGAGGGCCGATCGGATGATGAGGTCGGCGACCAGCGCGAGATTGCGCAATTCGATCAGGTCGTTGGTCACCCGGAAGTGCCCGTAGTACTCGTCGATCTCCCCGAGGAGGAGGTCGACCCGGTGTTTCGCCCGCTCGAGGCGCTTGGTGCTGCGGACGATGCCCACGTAGTCCCACATGAAGCGGCGCAACTCCTCCCAGTTGTGCGCGACCACCACCTCCTCGTCGGAGTCCGTGACCCGGCTTTCGTCCCAGGGGGGAATGACCCCCGGAGCCTCGGTTCTCGGCAGGTGCTCCAGGATGTCCGTGGCGGCGCTGCGCGCGTACACGAGGCACTCGAGCAGCGAGTTGCTCGCCATCCGGTTGGCGCCGTGCAGGCCGGTGAACGCGGTCTCCCCGATGGCGTAGAGGCCTTGCAGGTCCGTCGCCCCCCGCAGGTCCGTGAGGACGCCCCCGCAGGTGTAGTGGGCCGCGGGCACCACGGGGATCGGCTCGCGGGTGATGTCGATTCCGTAATCGAGGCAGCGGGCGTACACGTTCGGGAAGTGCTCCCGGACGAAGTCTGCGGGTCTGTGGCTGATGTCGAGGAAGACGCACTCGATCCCGAGGCGCTTCATCTCGTGGTCGATGGCCCGCGCCACGATGTCCCTGGGAGCCAGCTCGGCGCGGGGGTCGAAACGGTGCATGAATGGGGTGCCGTCGGGCAGCAGGAGACGCCCGCCTTCCCCACGCACGGCTTCGGTCACCAGGAAGGACTTTGCCTTGGGGTGGTACAGGCAAGTGGGGTGGAACTGGATGAACTCCATGTTTCCGACCCGGCAGCCGGCGCGCCAGGCCATGGCGATCCCGTCCCCGGTGGCTACGTCGGGATTGCTGGTGTAGAGATAGACCTTGCCGGCCCCGCCGGTGGCGAGCACCGTGACGGGGGCGGCGAAGGCCTTCACCCGACGGGTCTCGCGGTCGAAGACATAGGCGCCGAGACAGCGATTCGGGGTGCGCCCGAGCTTCGCGGCGGTGACCAGGTCCAGGGCGAGGTGGTGCTCGTAGACCGTGATGTTGGCGCTCTTACGAGCCCGGTCGACGAGGGCCTCCTCGATCGATCGGCCGGTCGCGTCGGCCGCGTGCACGACGCGCCGGCGGCTGTGGCCGCCCTCGCGGGTCAGGTGCAGCACGACCGACCCGTCAGCGCGCTGCTCGCGGGTGAACTCGACCCCCTGGGCAATCAGCCACTCGATGGCCTTCCGGCCACCCTCGACCACGTGGCGAACGACGGTCGGCTCACAGAGTCCCGCGCCGGCGGCGAGGGTGTCGGCCACGTGCTGTTCGACCGAGTCGCCGGGGTCGAGCACGGCCGAGACGCCCCCTTGCGCATAATAGGTATTCCCCTCGGCAAGGGGGCCCTTGGAGACCACTGCCACCCGCACGTGGGGAGCGAGATGCAGGGCGAGGGCGAGCCCTGCGGCCCCGCTGCCGATGACCAGGACGTCGCTGGACAGGGGTTCGTTCATGGGGAAACCTGCGTTGCGGAAGCGGGGCGAGGGGGGTCGGCGGGCGACGCCTTACACTATACTCCTCGCCAACATCCGAACTATATCGGACACGCCTGGTCTACGGGGGTAGGCAGGGAGCGCCGATCGTGCAGAAGGGGAGCCCAGGTGGGCGAGGACGGCGTTGACCGGACACTCGTCGAGCGTGTACAGCGCGGCGACAAGCGGGCCTTCGACGTGCTTGTGCTCAAGTACCAGCACAAGCTGGTCAAGCTGGTCTCGCGCTATGTGCGTGACCCTTCCGAAGTCATGGATGTCGTCCAGGAAGCCTTCATCAAGGCCTACCGGGCGTTGCCGAGTTTCCGGGGCGAGAGCGCGTTCTACACGTGGATCTACCGCATCGCCATCAACACGGCCAAGAACTATCTCGTGGCGCAGGGTCGCCGGCCCCCGGACGGGGACATCGACTCGGGCGACGTCGATCAGATCGAGGGCGAGACCGAGCTCAAGGACAATGCCACGCCCGAGCGGCTGCTGCTGCGCGACGAGATCGAAGAGACCGTCATGGACGCGATCGCGCAGTTGCCCGAGGACCTGCGAGTCGCCATCACCCTGCGCGAGCTGGAGGGCCTCAGCTACGAGGAGATCGCCGAGGCGATGGACTGTCCGGTCGGCACGGTGCGATCCCGCATCTTCCGCGCCCGCGAAGCGATCAACAAACGCCTGCAACCTCTTCTGGATTAGGGGGCATCACGCGTCATGACCGAGGTCAATCACGAGCGGATATCGGCACTGGTCGATGGTGAGCTCGGCCGGGCCGAAGCCCTGTCGTTGCTGAGCCAGATCGAGAGCGACCCGGATCTGCGGCGGGTCTGGGAGCGCTATCACCGCATCGGGGACGCCATGCGTGCCCAGCCGACTCCCTCCATACCCGCCGGGCAACTCTTCGATCGGGTCCGTGGTGCCGTCGAGAGCGAGCCGACGCTCTACCGATTCCCCTTTCCCACCTTGCGCCGCAGCAGCCTGCGCCCTCTGGCGGGGCTCGCCCTGGCGGCGTCGGTCGCGGTGGTCGCCGTGCTCGGGGCTCGCTCTTTTCTCCAGGAGCCGGGGCTCGGGGCGGGCCTGGTCGCGCAACGGGAGACGAGGCCGGAGGTGGGTGTCCCGCTACCGGCCGGACCGGGGCTTGGCCTCGTCTCGGTGCGCGATGCGCCAGTGCTCATGGACGCGCGGCTGAGTCGGTACGTGATCAATCACAGCGAGCTCGCGGGACCGAACCTGCACGGAATGCTGCCCTACGCCAGGATCGTCGCCCACGATGCGGGACGGTAGAGACAAAGTCCCGGGCGCCGGTCCTTTGCGCCGGCTCTGGATGGGAATCACCCTGGCGGTGGCCGCCCAGGCGGCGACCGCAGGCCCGGCCGGGGACCAGGACCCCTCGCGGTGGCTCGAGCGGATGCCTGTGGCCACCCGGACCCTGAACTACGAAGGCGTATTCGTGTACCGGCACTCCGGTGGGATGGAGACCATCCGGGTGATTCACCGGGTGGTCGACGGCAAGGAGCAGGAGAGACTGACCTCCCTCGACGGTGACCGGCGCGAGGTCCTGCGGGACCCTGAGCGCGTCACGTGCATCTGGTCGGACAACAAATCCGTGCTGGTGGACGAGAGCCGCAGGCGGGGCCTGCTCGGGAGCGCCCTGTTTCAGGCCGACGACCGGCTGCGCCAGCATTACCGCCTCGAGATGGGGGGTCACGCGCGCATCGCGGGGCGCGCCGCGCAGGAAGTCCGGGTGGCGCCGGTGGACGAGTTTCGCTACGGCTACCGCCTGTGGCTGGACGTGGGCAGCGGTCTGCTCCTCAAGGCGCAGTTGCTCGACGAAAAGGCGGCGGTCCTCGAGGAGCTCCTGTTCACGCGGATCGAGCTCCCTGAGGAGATCCCCGACAACGTCCTCGAGCCCGAGGTCGCCAGTGAGGGATTCGACCGGCACACCAATGCCGGCCCGCCGGTGCCGGCTCCGAAAGCGGCCCCCCCGCAGTGGGCTGTCAGCTGGGTCCCGGCGGGATTTCACCAGACAGGGTACTCGAGAGAGCCCCTGGTGGATGGGCAGGCGCCGGTGGACCACCTCGTCTTCAGTGACGGGCTCGCGGCGTTCTCCGTGTACCTCGAGCGGATCACGGGGGAGCGCTCGCCGTTCGAGGGGCTCTCGCAGATGGGTGCGCTCACGGCCTACGGCAAGCGAATCGGGGAGTTCCAGGTCACGGTCGTCGGAGACGTCCCGCGGGTGACGGTGGACCGCGTGGGTCGCTCGGTACAGCGCCGATGACGGCGGCGCTCGAGGAGGTCGCGACTGTCGTGGCGGTGGACGGAGACTTCGTCCTGCTCGAGGTGGAGCGGGGCGGCGGCTGCGGGGCGTGCACCCTGAAGGGATCGTGCGGCGTCAGTGCCCTGTCCTCTGCGTTCGGGCGTCGCGAAGTGCAATTGCGCCTGCGCAACACACTCGGTGCGCTCCCTGGCGAGAAGGTGCTGCTGTCGATTGAGGAGGGGGCGGTCGCCCGGGGCTCGGCGACGGTATACGCTGTGCCTCTGGTGGGGCTCGTGGCCGGGGCAGGCATCGGCCACTGGCTCGGCACGCGATTCGGCCTTTCGCTGGATGGCATGGCGGCCGTGGGGGGGCTGTTCGGGCTCCTCCTCGGGGCTGCACTTGCCTGGTGGATAGGCAAGAGTGGCAGGGGCGATGCGCGCTTCGAGCCCGTGCTCAGCCGGCGTTTCCCCGGCTGAGCGCGGGGCCGTGGGTTTCGACCAGGGGCGTCGGCGGTGACGCCCGGACAGCAGGCGGGGAGCCAGGAAGAGATGAATGCGATTCGAGCCGTAAACGCCGGTGTAGCGCGCGTCGCGCTGATGCTGCTGGGGCTGGCGGCTGCCGTGCCCGTGACGCATGCACGGGACGGTCTGCCCGAATTCACGTGGCTCGTGGACAAGTACGGTCCGGCCGTGGTGAACATCTCGACGACCCAGAGCAAGGAGTCCCCCCATGGGCTGCCGAAGGGGTTGGAGCTCCCGAAGGGGCTCGAGCTCCCGGATATCCCCGAGGACAGCCCCCTCTACGAGTTCTTCCGCCGCTTCTTCGGGGATGGCGGCGAGGCGGAGGAGTTCGATGCCCAGTCTCTCGGCTCGGGCTTCATCATCTCGAGCGATGGCTACATTCTCACCAACCACCACGTCGTGCGCTCCGCCGACGAGGTCGTGGTGCGCCTGAGTGACCGGCGGGAGTTCACCGCGGAGGTCGTCGGCAGCGACGAGCGCAGCGACGTGGCGCTGCTCAAGGTCAAGGCGACCGACCTGCCGACGGTGAAGCTCGGCACTTCGGCGAAGCTCCGTGTCGGCGAATGGGTGCTCGCCATCGGTTCGCCCTTCGGCTTCGATTACTCCGCGACGGCCGGGATCGTGAGCGCGATGGGGCGCAGCCTCCCCTCGGAAAACTACGTTCCCTTCATCCAGACGGACGTCGCCATCAATCCGGGGAATTCCGGCGGTCCCCTCTTCAACCTGGAAGGCGAGGTGGTCGGCGTCAACTCGCAGATCTACAGCCGTACGGGTGGATTCATGGGGCTGTCCTTCGCGATCCCCATCGACGTGGCGGTGGACGTCGTCGATCAGTTGAAGGGGCAGGGACGGGTGAGCCGCGGTTGGCTCGGGGTTCTCATCCAGGACGTGAACCGCGAGCTCGCGGAGTCGTTCGGCATGGACCGTCCGCGGGGCGCCCTGGTGGCACGCGTGCTCCCCGGGAGCCCGGCGGGCGAGGCCGGATTCGTCGTCGGAGACATCGTGCTGGAGTTCGACGGCAAGCCAGTGGTGCAGTCTTCGGACCTGCCGCCCATCGTCGGCAAGGCCCGAGTCGGAGCCCGGGCGCCGGTCAAGGTGCTGCGCGAGGGCAAGCCGGTCGTCTTGTCGGTGACTATCGCGGAGCTGCCCGAGGAGAAGGAAGTGCGGGCACGCTCGGGGGGCTCGGGCGGCCCTGTCACGGACTCGCGCCTCGGGCTCACCGTGCAGGAGTTGACCCGCGAGCAGCGTGAGGAGCTCGAGGTCAAGGACGGTGGGGTGCTCGTCACGCAGGTCGCCGATGGCCCTGCCCATCGGGCCGGGGTCCGGCAAGGGGACGTGCTCCTGATGCTGAACGGCGTCCAGGTGAAGGGAACGGGGCACTTCCGGGAGTTGGCCGGGGGGCTGCCGTCCGACCGGTCGGTGCCGCTGCTGGTTCAGCGGCGTGGAAACCCGCTGTTCCTCGCGCTCAAGTTGCGCTGAGCGCGGCAGGGGCACCTTCCCTGGCCCGCCGCCGGAGCCTTTCCGGTGGCGGGCCCCTGGGTTACACTTCCCGGGTCTGGTCCTTCGCCGGGCCGCGGGACAGCGCCGGAAGAGCGGTCTGAGCACGAGAGACCGGGGAAAGGGCGTCCATGGCGCCCTTTTTCCGTTTGCATGGATCACATTCGAAACTTCTCCATCATCGCCCATATCGATCACGGCAAGTCGACCCTTGCCGATCGCCTGATCGAGACGTGCGGTGGGCTCAGCCAGAGGGAGATGGCGGAGCAGGTTCTCGACTCGATGGACCTCGAGCGGGAGCGGGGCATCACGATCAAGGCCCAGAGCGTGACGCTCAGCTACAAGGCGCGCGACGGCCGGGTGTACGAACTGAACATCATCGACACCCCGGGCCACGTGGATTTCTCCTATGAGGTCTCCCGATCGCTTGCCGCCTGCGAGGGGGCCTTGCTCGTCGTCGACGCCGCTCAGGGCGTGGAGGCGCAGAGCGTCGCCAACTGCTACACCGCGATCGAGCAGGGCCTGGAAGTGGTGCCCGTGCTCAACAAGATCGACCTGCCCTCCGCGGAGCCGGCGCGAGTCATCCAGGAGATCGAAGAGATCATCGGGATCGAGGCGCAGAACGCCCTGCGCGTGAGCGCCAAGACCGGCGAGGGCGTGCCGGACCTGCTCGAGGCCCTCCTCGTGCGGATCCCGCCTCCCGCGGGCAACCCCGATGGCCCGCTCAAGGCACTCATCGTGGATTCCTGGTTCGACAACTACCTGGGCGTCGTTTCGCTCATTCGTGTCGTCGACGGGCGGGTGACCGCCGGTCAGCGCGTGCGGGTCATGGCGACCGGCTTCTCGGGTGAGGTCGGAAAGCTCGGAATCTTCACGCCGAAGCCGCGAGACCGGACGGTCCTCGAGACGGGTGAGGTCGGGTTCCTGGTCGCGGGCATCAAGGACATCCACGGGGCGCCGGTTGGGGACACCATCACCGACGACCGCCGCCCGGCGCAGACGCCGCTCCCCGGTTTCAAGGCCGTGAAGCCCCAGGTCTTCGCTGGCCTCTTCCCGGTCGATTCCGCGGATTACGAGCCCTTTCGCGAGGCGCTCGGCAAGCTGCGCCTGAACGACTCCGCACTCCAGTACGAGCCGGAGAACTCCCAGGCGCTCGGTTTCGGGTTCCGCTGTGGTTTCCTCGGGCTGCTGCACATGGACATCGTCCAGGAGCGGCTCGAGCGCGAGTACGATCTGGACCTGATCACCTCGGCGCCGACGGTCGTCTACGAGGTGGTCACCACCGGGGGCGAGACCCTGCGCGTGGAGAACCCGGCGGACCTTCCCGCGGCGAACCGCATGGCAGAGATTCGGGAGCCGATAGTTCAGGCGAATATGCTGATGCCGCCCGAGCATCTCGGCAACGTCATCAATCTCTGCATCGAGAAACGGGGCGTGCAGCGCTCGCTGCAATATCTCGGCCGGCAGGTCTCGTTGGTGTACGAGCTGCCTCTGAGCGAAGTCGTGCTCGACTTCTTCGACCGGCTCAAGTCGCTCAGCCGGGGTTACGCGTCGCTGGATTACCACTTCGTCCGTTTCCAGGCTGCGGACCTCGTGAAGCTCGACATCCTGGTGAACGGCGAGCGGGTGGACGCCCTTTCCATCATCGTGCACCGCGACCAGGCGTACGCGCGCGGGCGAGACCTCTGCGAGCGCATGCAGGAGATCATCCCGCGCCAGATGTACGAGGTCGCAATCCAGGCGGCGATCGGGTCCCATATCGTGGCCCGCCAGTCGGTGAAGGCCCTGCGCAAGAACGTCACGGCAAAGTGCTACGGTGGAGACGTGACCCGCAAGCGCAAGCTGCTGGAGAAGCAGAAGGCGGGTAAGCGCAGGATGAAGCAATTCGGCAAGATCGAAATCCCGCAGGAGGCGTTTCTCGCCGTCCTGCAGGTCGGGAAGAAGACATGAAGATCGATTTCGCGACGTTGCTGTTCGGTTTTGTTCTGGCGAGTGGCGTTCTCTGGCTGCTCGACGCCGTGTTGTTCGCGCCTGCGCGGCGCCGCAAGGCCGAAGCGAGCGGCAAGCCGATGCCGCCGCGGCCCCGTCTCTTCGAGTACGCCCGCTCGTTCTTTCCCATCTTCCTGGCCGTTCTGCTCCTGCGGTCGTTCCTGGTCGAGCCGTTTCGCATCCCGTCCGGGTCCATGCTGCCCACCCTGCTCATCGGGGACTTCATCCTGGTGAACAAATTCACCTATGGGATCCGGCTGCCGGTCGTGGACCGCAAGATCGTCGAGATCGGTGCTCCGCAGCGGGGCGATATCGTGGTGTTCCGCTACCCGGAAGACCCCTCCGTGCCCTTCATCAAACGGGTCGTCGGTCTACCCGGGGACCGCATCGGCTACTTCCACAAGACCCTGTACGTAAACGGCAAGGAAGTGCCCCAGGTGCCCGCCGGAAGCTATCGAGGGAGCGGATCGGGTGCCGTGATGACCGGCGCGGACGTTCGTCGCGAGGCGCTCCAGCCGGTGGCCCACGAGATCCTGGTGCAGCCGTCCGCACCCTCGGTGGAGGGGGAGATGGTGGTGCCGGACGGCCACTACTTCGTGATGGGAGACAATCGGGACAACAGCCGCGACAGCCGGTACTGGGGCACGGTGCCGGACGCCAACCTCATCGGAAAGGCCTTCCTCATCTGGTTCAGTTGGGACTGGGCGGGCGGGGAATTCAACCTCGACCGGGTCGGAAACCCCGTTCGGTAACCCGTGGCGAGGCGCGGACGACCGCGCTCGGGATGCATCGGAGGACGACATGAATACGCTGCGTAAACAGATGGGCATGACAGTGATCGGCTGGGTCCTGACGCTCGTGGTCCTGGCCTTCGGGGTCCTCTTCGTGCTGCGGCTCGTGCCCCTGTATACGGAGAGCTTCAAGATCGACCAGGCCCTCAGCTCGATCATTCGCGACCCGTCCACGGCAGAGAGCAGCCGCGCCGAGATCGTCAAGAGGTTCGTGGCGCGCATGAGCATCGATGACGTGGACCGCTTCGACAGTGAGGAAAAGGTCAAGGATTCCCTCACGGTGGAGAAGGGCAACGGGCGAACCGTCATCCGCATGCAGTACCAGACGCTCGCGCCGCTGGTGGGGAATCTCTCGATTCTCGCCGACTGGGACAAGGAGGTCAGCCGCCCGTAGAACGAACATGGCGCGCGACCGGTTGGTATCGGAGCTTGCCCGACGGTTCGCGCGGGCGGAGCTCCTCGAGCGCGCCCTGACGCACCGCAGCGCCGGGGGAGATCACAACGAGCGGCTGGAGTTTCTCGGCGACGCGGTGCTCGGCTTCCTCATCAGCGAGGAGCTGTTCCGGCGCTTCGGCGACGCCAGCGAGGGCGATCTGACGCGGCTGAGGGCCCGCCTCGTACGCGAGTCGACCCTGGCGGACCTCGCCAGAGGCGGGGGGCTCGGCGAGGACCTGAGGCTCGGGGGCGGGGAGCTCAAGAGCGGCGGACGCAATCGTGACTCGATCCTCGCCGATGCACTCGAGGCGGTGATCGGGGCGGCCTACCTGGATGCCGGCGTCGACGGATGCCGCCAGCTCGTGCTCGGACTCTACGCGGACCTGCTTGCCGGCATCGAGCCGGGGCACATCGAAAAGGACCCGAAGACCCGCTTGCAGGAATGGCTTCAGGGGAGGCGCCTGCCGCTTCCCACGTACGCCGTCACCCGGGTGACGGGCGATGCCCACGACCAGGTCTTCGCCGTCGTGTGCGAGGTACAGGAGCTCGGGCTTTCCGCGGCGGGCGAAGGAGCGAGCCGACGGGGAGCGGAGCAGGCTGCGGCGGGGTGCCTGCTCGCCCAACTGGCAGGTTCCCCACCGGGGCGGGGCGACGGCCCCCGCGACGAGCGCTAGAGGGCAGGGGCGAGCGGTCGATGGACACGGACGGCAGGGGGGGGACACGGTGTGGGTTCGTGGCCATCGTCGGGCGCCCGAACGTGGGCAAGTCGACCCTGCTCAACCACCTGGTCGGGCAGAAGGTCAGTATCACGTCCTCCAAGCCCCAGACGACCCGCCACCGGGTCATCGGCATCAAGACGACGGGGGGTGCCCAGGCCGTCTACGTCGACACGCCGGGTCTGCACGGGGGCAAGGGCCGTGCCATCGATCGGGCCATGAGCCGCGCAGCCCTGGGGGCGCTACAGGAGGTGGACCTCGTGGTCTTCGTGGTCGAGGCCCTGCGGTGGAGCAAGGATGACGCGCTGGTCGCGGACCGGCTGCGTGACCTCCACGTCCCGGTGATTGTGGCCGTCAACAAGGTGGACCGGGTCCAGCGAAAGGAGGACCTGCTGCCCTATCTGGCGGAGCTGGGCACACGTGGCTCCTTCGCGGAGGTCATCCCGGTGTCGGCCCGCGCGGGCCTCCAGCTCGACGTGCTGGAGCGTGAGGTGGGCCGTCGCCTGCCGGAGTCCGCGCCACTCTTCTCCGAGGACCAGGTGACGGACCGCAGCGAGCGTTTCCTCGCGGGGGAGATCATCCGTGAGAAGCTGATGCGCCGGCTGGGGCAGGAGGTCCCTTACCGTCTGACGGTCGAGATCGAGCGCTTCTCGGAGGAGGGCGCGACGACGACGATTGACGCCGTCATCTGGGTCGAGAAGCCCGGCCAGAAGGCCATCGTCATCGGGGCCGAGGGCAAGATGTTGAAGGCGGTGGGCTCGGAGGCGCGCGCGGACATCGAGCGCATGCTCGAGAAGCGGGTCCATCTGGGTCTCTGGGTGAAGGTCAGGGAGGGGTGGTCGGACGACGATCGGGCCCTGCGGCAGTTGGGGTACGACGGATAGTCTTCCCATGCGCGCTCAGCTCGAGCCGGCCTACGTCCTGCACCGCAGGCCTTATCGGGAGACGAGCCTGCTGGTCGAGGCGCTCACGCGGGAACATGGCCGGGTCGGCCTCGTGGCGCGCGGGGCCCAGGGGGATCGCTCTCGCCTGAGGGGGACGCTGCAGCCGTTCGTACCGCTGCTCCTCTCCTGGAGCGGGCAGCAGGAGTTGATGTCCCTGACCGGTGCGGAGGGCGCAGGGGTTGGAACGCTTCCCGGCCGGGCGCTTCTCTCAGGCTTCTACCTGAACGAGCTCCTGATCCGGCTGCTGCCCCGGCTCGACCCCCACCCCGCGATCTACGACGCGTATGCGGAGGCCCTGGCCCGCCTGGCCCGGCACGAGGGGGAGGAGGGGGTCCTGCGGGTCTTCGAGAAGCGGCTCCTGGGCTCTCTCGGCTACGGCCTGGTCCTCGGTGGCGCCGACTGCACCGGGAACCCGCTCGACCCCGAGGGCACCTACCGCTACCAGGTGGAGACGGGGGCCATCCCCGGCGACTCGAGTGGTGACGGTGTGACGGTTCGGGGGGCCACCCTGCTGGCGGTGGCCGAAGAACGGGTCGGTGACCGGCGCTCGGCGCGGGAGGCCAAGCAGCTCATGCGCTACGTGCTCCAGCACTATCTGGGAGACCGCCCGCTGGAGAGCCGGTCCCTCTTTCGGAGACCCGGCGAGGGACGAGATTCGTAAGGCGCATGGGGGGAGAAGCGGTGTCGGAGAGGGACGAGATCCTGCTGGGTGTGAATGTCGACCACGTGGCGACCCTTCGCCAGGCCCGGGGGACGCGCTATCCGGACCCGGTCCAGGCGGCGATCGACGCAGAGCTCGCCGGGGCCGACGGAGTCACCGTTCATCTGCGCGAGGATCGGCGGCACATCCAGGTGCGCGACCTGGAGATCCTGCGGGAGGTCCTGCTGACCCGGATGAACCTGGAGATGGCCGTCACCGCCGACGGCCTCGCGGTGGCCGAGCGAATCCGCCCGGCCGATTGTTGCCTCGTGCCGGAGCGCCGCGAGGAACTGACGACCGAGGGTGGGCTCGACGTCGCGGGAAACCTCGCGGCGGTGCGCGACGCCTGCCAGCGCCTGGCGGCGGCGGGAGTGCGCACGTCGCTCTTCATCGACCCGGACCCGCGCCAGGTCGAGGCGTCCCTGGAGGCCGGAGCCCCCGTCGTCGAGGTGCACACCGGGAGGTTCGCCGACGCCCGGGACCGCACCGAGCGAGCCCGGGAGCTCGCCCGTATCGAAAGCGTGGTCGCCACTGCCCGATCCGCTGGCCTGCAGGTGAACGCGGGGCACGGCCTGAACTACCAGAACGTCCAGGCGGTCGCCGCCATTCGCGAGGTGTGCGAACTGAACATCGGGCACGCCATCATCGCGCGGGCGCTCTTCACCGGCATCGGTGAGGCGGTGCGTGAGATGAAGCGCCTGATGCGGGAGGCCCGGCGGTGATCCTGGGCATTGGCGTGGACGTCGTGCGGGTCTCGCGGATGCAGTCGATCGTGGACCGATTCGGAGGGCGTTTCCCGCAACGCATCCTGACGGGGGAGGAACTGGAGGAGCTGCCGGCCAGGCGCCGCTCCGCGCCGTTCCTGGCCAAGCGTTTCGCCGCCAAGGAGGCCCTGGTCAAGGCCCTCGGGACCGGTTTCCGCTTCGGCGTCGGCCCGCGCGACATCGGGGTGCGCCATGACCCGCTGGGACGGCCGTATCTCGTTTTTTCCGCCGTGGCCCAGGGTCTGCTCGACGCGCGCGGTGTCGCCGAGAGTCACCTCAGTCTCGCGGACGAGGAAGACCTGGCCGTTGCCTTCGTGACGCTCCTGAGGCAGCCCCGGAGCACCAGCCCCTGAGGGGCCTTCGGGACAGTTGGGCGATATGGGCTGGGGGTCCCTCCGAGACGACGGGCAGGGCGGGCCCGGCGTGACGCCAGGCCCGCTGCACGGTTGATTCGCGGCCGCCTGCCTGCCGGTTTCGTCGGTCTCAGTCCCCCGATTCCGGAGAGCGATCCGGGCTGGAGGATGCCACCCCGGAGGGTGTGCCGGATCCCTCGGAGGTGGCGCTTCGTTCCACGGGGGCGGACGGAGGTGGCGCGGATTCCGCCCGTGCGGGGGGCGCGGCCGGCTCACCCTGGGCCTCCCTCACCGGACGAGCAGGCCGCTCGGCCGGAAGGGGACGGGGTGCTGCAGCCTCTGCCTCACCGCTGCCGGCCGGAGCGACATCGGGCGTCGGTGCGCCAGGAGTCGCACCCTCGACGCGACGGCGGCCACGCCCGCGGCGGCTGCCCCGGTGAGAGCGTGGCGGGCGCCCGGTCTCCGCGGCCCTTTCAACCTGTCCGCCTTCCCCTGCCGTGGCCTCCGGGGCCGGAGCGAGCTCGAGCTCCACCTGCTCCTCGGCGTCGAGGCTGCGCTCGGGCGCGGCACCCGCAACGGCCTCCGGCGCGGTCGGCCGTGGTGGTGGGGCCGCTCGTTCCCGCTCCCTTCGGACCGGGGACTCGCGCGTGGAGGCCGTTTCCCGCGGGGGCGCGACCTCCCGCTCTCGCTCCCGGGCGGGGGCAGCCTCACGGGTGGGCGGATTGTCCCGCACGGACTCCCCGCCACGCGGCGGACGCTGACGCCCCCCGCGCCGAGCACCTGCAGCCCGTGAGCCGGGACCGTCCTGGCGTCCCCGGCGCGGCTCCCCTGCGCGAGTCCGCGGGCGCGGAGAGGGCCGTTCCTCCCCCTCTTTCTCGCCCTGGCGCTCGGTGCCGCCGAAGACCGCGCTCCACAAGCGTCGGATGAATCCGGGCCGAGTCTCGCCCTCCGGTTCCCGCGGCGGCGGAGTGGGTGCCGGCGGAAGCACGGCCTTTACCGCAGGCTCTTCCAGGCGGCCCCGCGCCGGCGAGGTCACGAACTCCGGCGTCTCCTCGGGCTGGGTCACCAACTGATAGCTCGGTTGGCTGTACACGCCATGCTCGGTCTCGTCTTCCCGGACACGCTGGATGTCGTAGTGGGGGGTCTCCAGGCGTGTATTGGGAACCAGGACGACGTGGACCTCGTGGCGCCTCTCCACGTCCTGGAGGGCCATGCGCTTCTCGTTCAGCAGGTACGTGGCGACGTCGACCGGAACCTGTGCCAGCACCCGCCCCGTCTTCTCCTTCATCGCCTCCTCCTCGAGGATGCGCAGGATGGAGAGGGCGAGCGACTCGAGGCTGCGGATCGTGCCCTGACCGTTGCAGCGCGGGCACACGATCTGACTGGATTCCCCGAGCGAGGACCGCAGGCGCTGGCGCGACATCTCCAGCAGCCCGAATCGGGAGATGCGTCCGATCTGGACACGGGCGCGGTCGATCTTCAGGGCGTCCTTCAGGCGGTTCTCCACCTCCCGCTGGTTGCGCGCGGGCGTCATGTCGATGAAGTCGATCACGATGAGGCCGCCCAGGTCGCGCAGGCGCAGCTGCCGGGCCACCTCGTCGGCGGCCTCGAGGTTGGTCTGCAGGGCCGTCTCCTCGATGTCGGCGCCCTTGGTCGCGCGAGCCGAGTTGATGTCGACCGACACGAGGGCCTCGGTGTGGTCGAAGACCACGGCGCCGCCGGAGGGCAGCCGCACCTCGCGCCGGTAGGCTGACTCGATCTGGCTCTCGATCTGGTAGCGCGTGAACAGCGGAACGGGGTCCTGGTAGAGCTTGACCTTGCGCACGTTGTCCGGCATCACGTGCCGGATGAAGTCGAGGGCGTTCTCGTAGACCGTCGGGTCATCGACCAGGATCTCGTTGATGTCCTGCCGGTAATAATCCCGGATCGCGCGGATGATGATGTTGCTTTCCTGGTGCACGAGGAACGGCGCCGGGCGCGCCTCGCTCGCCTCTTCGATGGCGCGCCAGAGGTGCAACAAGTAGTCGAGGTCCCACTGCAACTCCTCGTTGCTGCGGCCCACGCCGGCCGTGCGCACGATGAGGCCCATTCCGGTGGGAACGTCGAGGTTGCTCAGCAACTCCCGCAACTCGTCCCTCTCCTCTCCCTCGATTCGCCGGGAGACCCCGCCGGCCCTCGGGTTGTTGGGCATGAGGACCAGGTAACGCCCGGCCAGGCTGACGAAGGTGGTGAGTGCCGCTCCCTTGTTGCCCCGTTCCTCCTTGTCCACCTGGACCAGGAGCTCCTGCCCCTCCTCGAGGAGCTCGTTCAGCTTCATCCGGCCCGGGTCGGCGACGTCCTTCTGGAGGAAGTAGCTGCGGGCGATCTCCTTCAGGGGCAGAAAGCCGTGCCGGGACGCTCCGTAGTCGACGAAGGCCGCCTCCAGGCTTGGCTCCAGGCGGGTGATCCGCCCCTTGTAGATGTTGGCCTTCTTCTTCTCACGGGAAGGCACCTCGATGTCCAGGTCGTGCAGACGCTGACCGTCGACCAGGGCCACGCGCAGCTCTTCGGGCTGCGTGGCATTGATGAGCATGCGTTTCATGAAACGGTTTACCCTCGGTCGGGCGCTCGACGAGCATCCGACCGGCAAGAGGACTCCGCGTCGCCCGGCTCACGGCCTGGCACGAGGGAGGGCATGTCCGGGGGAGACGGGCGCGCGGGGCGAGTGCCGGCTGCGCGGGGCGCGCGACGGGCGCGCGTGCAGACGGCGGCGTACCGGCGAGCCGAGCTGCCTGCCGAGCCTCTCCGGAGGTTGGCGGACGCATCGGGCGACATCGGAATCCTGTGCAAGTCTTCGGGGTCATGGGAGGCCACGGCGCCGACCGCGGCGTCGGCCAGTTACCCCGCCGGCCAGGAAATCCCTGGTAATTCCATACTATAGCAACGTTGGGGGTGGCCGGCAAACTACGTATCATTAGCGAATGGAGACGCAGGAGCGGTCGCAGTCCGAAGGGGCCTATCGGTTGGTCGTGGAGACCGACGCGGAAGGGCAGCGGGTCGACAACTTTCTTCGCGCCCGGCTGAAGGGCGTTCCGAAGAGCCTCATCTACCGAATCCTGCGTACCGGGGAGGTGCGCGTCAACCGCGGCCGGGTCCGGCCCGACCATCGGCTGGAGCCCGGTGACGTCGTCCGCGTCCCGCCACTGCGCCGCGGCCCTGAGACGGAGAAGGCGCAGCCCGACGGGCGTACCACCCAGCTGCTGCGTGACCGGGTCCTGTTCGAGGACCGGTCGCTCCTGGTGCTGGACAAGCCCGCAGGGCTCGCCGTCCACGGCGGCAGTGGCCTTTCCTTCGGGGTGATCGAGGCCCTGCGGGCCCTGCGCCCCCATGCCTCGTTTCTCGAGTTGGTGCACCGGCTCGACCGGGAGACCTCCGGATGTCTCATGGTGGCCAAGCGCCGGCCGGCCCTGCGGGCCCTGCACGCGCTCCTGCGCGCGGGGGAGGTGACGAAGACCTACGTGGCGCTGCTGGTCGGAAAACTCGGTGGTCCACTCGAGGTGCAGGCCCCGTTGCGCAAGAACGTGCTGCAGTCCGGCGAACGGGTCGTGCGCGCGAGCGAGGAGGGCAAGGCGGCCTTCACGCGAATCGAGCCCATGGGCCACGGACCGGACGTCACCCTGGTCCGGGCCACGCCGCTCACGGGACGCACGCACCAGATCCGGGTCCACGCAGCCGAGACGGGCCATCCGGTGGCAGGCGATCTCAAGTACGGGGACGCGGAGCGCAATCGTGCGCTCCGGGGGAAAGGGTTGCGCCGGCTCTTCCTCCACGCCCACTCCCTGCGCTTCCGGCACCCCGACACCGGAGAGCCCGTCGAGGTCACGGCCCCCCTGCCCGAAGAGCTTCGCGCGGTCCTGAGGGCGCTGGGGATTCCGCAGTGAGACCTTTCCAGCTGCTGGTCTTCGACTGGGACGGTACCCTCATGGACTCCGAGGACCGGATTGTCGGCTCGGCGCGGGGGGCCATGGTCGACCTGGGCCTCCAGCCCCGCAGCGATGAGGCCATCCGCGACATCATCGGCCTCGGTCTGCGCGAGGCGATGCAGGTGTTGTATCCGGAACTGCCCCCCGAGAGCCACGCTGCCCTGGTCGAGCGCTACCGCCTCCACTTCCTCTCCGAGGGGGGGATCCCCATGCCGCTGTTCCCGGGTGCCCACGAGACCCTTACCGCCCTGCGGCGGGAGGGGTACCTGCTCGCCGTGGCCACCGGCAAGAGCCGCAGCGGGCTGGAGCGCGTGCTCGTCGATTCCGGTCTCGCTCCGCTCTTCGCGGCGACGCGTTGCGCGGACGAGACGCGCTCGAAACCCCACCCGCAGATGCTGCTCGAGTTGATGGCCACGCTGGGCACGGGGCCGGACGAGACGCTGATGATCGGTGACAGCGAATACGACCTGCAGATGGCTCTCGAGGCGGGCGTTCCCTCGCTCGGGGTGAGCTACGGGGTGAAGGATTGCGAGCGTTTGCTAGACTACCGCCCGCTCGCGTGCCTCGACGCGATCGGCGAACTGCCGGGGTGGCTCGATGCCTGGCGCCGGAACGGGGGAAGACGATGACCGACACGGCGGATAAGGAAGAGGGGGGAGGGGCGCAGCGCTCTCCGGGCTGGGAGCGGGACCTCCTGGAGCGGCTGGCGTTTGCTTCCCTCCAGGAGCAGCGCCGCGCAAGGCGCTGGGGGATCTTCTTCAAATTCCTGGTCGTCGCCTACGTGGTGGCGATCGCCGTGGTGTACTGGCCCAGCGACCTGGAGGCGCCCGGCAGCACGAAGAAGCACACGGCCCTCGTCGACGTGGAAGGGGTGATCGCCGAGCACGCCCGCGGCGGCGCGAGCGTCGTGAATCGCAGCCTGAAGGCCGCCTTCGAGGACCGGAACGCCAAGGGCATCATCCTTCGCATCAACAGCCCCGGCGGGAGCCCGGTGCAGGCGGAGTCCATCTATCAGGAGGTCCGGCGCCTGAAGGAGAAACACCCGGACCTTCCCGTCTACGCCGTGATCACGGACATCTGCGCCTCGGGCGGCTACTACGTCGCGGCCGCCGCGGACCGCATCTATGCCGACCCGTCCAGCATCGTGGGCTCGATCGGCGTCAGGATGGACGGATTCGGTTTCGTCAGGGCCATGGAGAAGGTCGGCGTCGAGCGCCGCCTGCTGACCTCGGGCGAGCACAAGGCCCTGTTCGACCCCTTCTCACCCGCGAACCCGACCGAGACCCGGCATCTGGAGAAGATGCTGGAGGAAATCCACGAGCGGTTCATCGCCCGCGTCCGCGAGGGGCGGGGCTCGCGGCTCGTCGAGGACGACCAACTGTTCAGTGGCCTCATCTGGACCGGGGCCCGGGGCAAGGACCTGGGGTTGGTCGACGACCTGGCGAGCACCGATCACGTGGCACGCGAGGTGATCGGGGCCGAGAAGATCGTGAACCACACCGCCAAGCCCGATTACCTGGAGCGTCTGGTGGACCGTTTCGGCATCGCCCTGGGCGAAGGGTTCTCGGCAGTGCTCGGGACGACCCCCGGGGTGCGCTGACGGGTCGGGGAATCCCCGAGAAGGGGGGGCGTTCCGGCAGGAACCCTGGGATCGCCGCGCACCGGCGCGCGGTGCGCGTCAATCCAGCGTGAGCACGTCCACGCCGGCCTCGGCCAGCATCGTCGTGAGCCGGATGAGGGGCAGGCCGACCAGCGCGGTCGGGTCCTCACCGTCGATGCGCTCGAAAAGCGCGATCCCCAGCCCCTCGGATTTGAAGCTGCCCGCCGCGTCGTAGGGCCGTTCCCGCTCCAGGTAGCGCTCGATCTGGGCGGTGCCGAGCACCCGGAACACGACCCGGGAGGGCACCAGGTCCACGCTCGCCTTCCCCGTCGCGGAGTCCAGCAGGCAGAGGCCCGTGAGGAATTCCACCGGCCTGCCCGAGGCCCGCGTCAATTGCTTCACGGCGGCCTCGTGCGTCCCGGGCTTTCCCAACCGCTCCCCGTCCAGCACCGCCACCTGGTCGGACCCGACGATGAGCGCGTTCGGAAAGACCGCGGCCACCGCCCGCGCCTTCGACTCGGCGAGCCGGCGCACGAGGGCGGCCGGGTGTTCCCCGGCGATGGGGGACTCCTCGACTCGGGGCGCCGCGGCCTCGAACGGCAGGCCGAGCCGCTCCATGAGCTCACGCCGGTAGGGCGAGGTCGAGGCGAGCACGATCCTGCGCATGGCAATCCCCCGAGGAGTGGACCGGAGGCCGGCCTCAGGCCGCGGGCTGGATCTCGATCAGCGCCTCGTCGGGGTTGACGCTGTCGCCCTTGGCCACGTGCACGGCCGCCACCGCCCCGGCGATGGGTGCCTGCAGCTCGGTTTCCATCTTCATGGCCTCGGTGACGATCACCGGGTCACCCGCCCGCACCACGTCACCGACGCGCACGAGCACCTCCACGATCGTGGCCGGCATGGACGTCGTCACGTCACCCTGCTTGCTGGCGCGGGGGCGCTTGCTGCCGCGATGGGCGGCAGCGACGCCTGCCCCGGGCTCGGCCGAGACCTCCTGCAGGGACTCCATCATGACCTCTTCGGGCATGCCGTCGACGGTCAGATAGAACGGCCGCTTCTCCTGGGTGCGATGCCCCGTGCCCCGGATCTGGATGTGATAGGTCTCCCCGTGGACCGTCACGTTGAACTCGGTGGGAACCGTTCCCTGGGGGCGCTGACCGGGCTTGACCGGCTCGAGCGGCTCCGGCACCAGACGACCGGCACGGCGCGCCTCCAGAAACTCGCGGGCGAGGTCCGGGAACATCGCGAAGGTCAGTACGTCCTCCTCGCTCTGGGCGAGGTCGCCGACCTGGGTGCGCAGGCGCTCCATCTCCGGCTCGATCAGGTCTGCCGGACGGCACTCGATGACCGACCGGTCCCCGATGGCCATCTTGCGCACGACCTCGTTGACCGGCCCGGGCGCGCGTCCGTAACGGCCCTCCAGGTAGAGCTTCGTCTCGTTGGTGACGATCTTGTAGCGCTCGCCGTTCAGCACGTTGATGACCGCCTGAGTCCCCACGATCTGGGAGGTCGGGGTCACGAGGGGCGGGTAGCCGAGGTCGGCCCGCACGCGGGGGATCTCCTCCAGCACCGCGTTGATCTTCTGCAGTGCCCCCTGGTCCCGGAGTTGTTGAACCAGATTCGAGGTCATTCCTCCAGGTACTTGATTTACCTGAACTCTTGTGTCGAGTCCGGTGAACTCGCTCTCGAAGTGGTGGTACTTCCTGCGGGACTCGTAGAAGTAGAAACCGATCTCCTGCAAGAGCGCCAGGTCGAGCCCCGTGTCCCACTCCGTGTCACGCAACGCCGCGACCATGCTCTCCGTCGCGGGGTGGCTCGTGCCCCCGGACAGGGACGAGATCGCCGTGTCGATGTGCCGGCAGCCTGCCTCGACCGCCTTGAACTGGCACATCTCAGCCAGTCCGGCCGTCGCGTGGGAATGTACCTGGATGGGTACCCCGACCGAGCGCACGAGCGCTCGCACCAGGGTCTCGCTGGAACGCGGCGTGAGCAGGCCCGCCATGTCCTTGATGGCAATGCTCTGGCACCCCATCTCCTCGAGCTCGCGGGCCATCGCAACGAACTGCTCGATGCTGTGCACGGGGCTCGTCGTGTAGGCGATCGCGCCCTGCGCGTGCTTGCCGGCGGCCCGCACCGCGTTGACCGCCGTGCGCAGGTTCCGGGTGTCGTTCAGGGCGTCGAAGATGCGGAAGACGTCGATCCCGTTCTCGGCCGCCCGGGCCACGAAGGCACGCACCACGTCGTCCGAATAGTGACGGTAGCCCACCAGGTTCTGACCCCGCAGCAGCATCTGCAGGCGGGTGTTGGGCAGGGCCCGGCGCAACTGCTTCAGCCGGTCCCAGGGGTCCTCCTTCAGGAACCGGATGCAGGAATCGAAGGTGGCCCCACCCCAGACCTCGAGAGACCAGTAACCGACCCGATCGAGCTTCGGGCAGACGGGCAGCATGTCGGCCGTGCGCATCCTGGTCGCGAGGAGGGACTGGTGCGCATCGCGCAGGCTGGTATCGGTGATGTACACGCGGGACATGGCGCGGTCCTCTCTCAGTACCCGAGGTGAGCGGCGATCGCGGCCGCGAAGGCCGCCGCCATTTCCTGGGCCGGCCTCTGAACGGAGTAGTCGAGGAGCTCCGGGTGAGTCTCGATGAAGCTGGTGTCGAAACGGCCCGACCGGAACTCGGGAACCTGCAGGATTCGCTGGTGAAACGGGATGGTCGTCTTGACCCCACCGAGCCCGAGGTCCTTCAGCGCCCGGCCCGAGCGGTCCAGGACCTCCTCCCACGACAGCGCCCACACCGAGAGCTTCACGCAGAGCGAGTCGTAATAGGGAGGGATCTCGTAGCCCGTGTAGATGCCTCCGTCCGTACGCACCCCGGGCCCGCCGGGTGCGTAGTAGCGCGTGATGCAACCAAAGCTCGGGAGGAAATCGTTCTTGGGGTCCTCCGCGTTGATGCGGAACTGCATGGCGTATCCCCGACGCGTGATCTCCTCCTGCCGGAAGGGCAGGGGCTCGTCGTTTGCGATGCGGATCTGCGCCTTCACGATGTCGATGCCGGTGATCTGCTCGGTCACCGTGTGCTCGACCTGCAGTCGGGTGTTCATCTCCATGAAGTAGACCTGGCCGTCCTGGTCCAGGAGGAATTCCACCGTGCCGGCGTTCGTGTAGCCGACGGCCGCAGCCGCCCGAACGGCATAGGCCCCGAGGCGCTGACGGACGTCGTCGTCGAGCTGCGGCGAGGGGGCGATCTCCAGGAGCTTCTGGTGGCGGCGCTGGATCGAGCAGTCCCGCTCGAACAGATGGACGATGTGCCCGAAGTGGTCCGCCAGGATCTGAACCTCGATGTGGCGAGGGTTGATGATGGCCTTCTCGAGGAAGACCTCGGCGGTGCCGAACGCCTTGCGGGCCTCCGACACCACCCGGTCGAAGTGCCGCCGGAGCTCCTCCGGGGTGTTGCAGCGGCGGATGCCCCGCCCGCCACCGCCCGAGGTCGCCTTGAGCATCACCGGGTAGCCCACCTCATCGGCCACCCCGAGAGCGTCCTCCAGCGAATCGAGGTTGCGGTCGCTGCCGGGAATCACGGGAACCCCGGCGGCACGCATGGTTCGACGGGCCTCGGTCTTGTCGCCCATCCGACGAATGACGTCCGGGGTAGGGCCGATGAACCGCACCCCGCGGGCCTCGCAGGCCTCGGCGAGCAGAGGGTTCTCCGAGAGGAAGCCGTACCCTGGGTGCAGGGCGTCGCAGCCCGCCGCGACGGCGAGGTTGACGAGCCGGTGGACGTTCAGGTACCCGGCGACGGACTCGGGGCCGATGTTGTAGGCCTCGTCGGCCTTCTTGACGTGGAGGGCGTGCCGGTCGGCGTCGGTGTACACCGCGACGGGCTTGATGCCCATCTCGTTACAGGCCCGCACCACTCGTACCGCGATCTCGCCGCGGTTTGCGATCAGGATCTTGCCGAACATCGAAGCCCTTTCGTGGGTGACTGGCTGGAGCAGGCGGGCCGATGGGGATGCCCCGGCGCCGCGCACGCGCAAACCCCCGCAGCCGGGGCTGGCGGGCAAAGCGGTTTATCGTAGCACTGGATGCCGGCCGTCTGCGAGGTGACGCCGGTCTGGCCGCTCAGATCGGGTGGTCGATGCGGACGTCGACCGTTGGGGTCTCCGAAGGGGACACGACCTCACTCTGCCCCTCCAGGTCCCCGGTCTGGGGTATCGCATTCCCCGACCGGGACACTCGAGCCCCCACGACCACCTGCGGGGTCGCGGACAGCTTCGTGCCGCCGGTCATGACCGCCCGGTCGTCCAGGATGACCGTCAGGGGGAGGTCGGCGGCCGTGTGGCGCACGATGGCGATCGGCATGCGTGCACCCTCTGCCGGGCGCGCGTACACGAACACCGCATCCCCCGCGGCGACGCGGTCCTGAAGCTCGGGCGCGAGCGTGACCCGCACGGTCACCGCGGCGGGGGTGACCACGGCCGCGGTCGGGGTCGTCGGCGCCGGCGAGATCGAGGGATCGGGCGCGCCGCCGGAGGAGGCCTCCGGGGGAGTGGCCTGGGCGGGAGCGGAGTCCTTGCTCTCCCCGACCTGCTTGCGGGCCTCCACGAGGTACTGCGCGACGGTAGCCTTTTCCTCCGCGTTCGTGACGACCTGCTCGAGGGTCTCCCAATAGCCGATGGCCTCGGCGTATTGCTGGCGCTGCGAGGCGGCCAGCCCCGAGAGCCAGAGCGCGGTGGGGGCCCGGGGGTCGATGGCCAAGGCCTGGTGCAGGATCTCCTCGGGCTTGCCGGTCAGGTCGCCGTCGTTCGCGAGGGCCGTCGCTTCGGCCAGGCCCGTCAAGACCTCGACGTCGCGGGGCGCCAGGCGGGCGGCTGCCCCGAAGGCCTCCCGCGCCTCGGCAAAGCGCTCGAGGGCGTTGTAGGAGCGGCCGAGCATCACCCAGCCTTGCAGGTTGTTCGGGTCCTCCTGCAGTTTGCGGATGAGGCCGGCGATCAGGTCGGTCATGGAATGCTCGCCGGGCACACCCCGGGCCCCTGCGGCGCTCTGGGGGTCCGCGAGCGTACCCTGGAGTGCCGCCGGTGTCCCGAGCTCCACGTAGAGCCAGACGGCGCTCGCGGGAATCGCGAGCGCCACCAGGACGGCAGACCAGCGGGGCGCCTGGCGTAGGGCGCGCGCGCCGCTGCGGACCTCGCTGTCCCGGAGAAGGTCCCGCTCGATCTCGAGCCGTGCCTCCTGGGCCTGGTCCCGGCCGAGCTCGCCATCCGATTCCTGCTGCTCGAGCTCGGCGACCCGGTCCCGGTGCACCGCAAGGTTCAGGCGGTCCCGCTGGTCCTCCGCCGCCCCCGCGCGGCCGAGCAGCGGAGGAAGGACCAGCGCCAGGGCCACCACCAGCAGGGCGGCGGCGCTCAAGAGGAAGACTGTCATGGGTCCACCGCCTTCCCGGAAAGCAACGCCCGGGCCTTCTTCTCCTCATCCTCGGACAGGGTCGCCCCCGTCGTGCGCCCGGCCCTGCGGCGCACGTAAAGGAGCGCGAGCACGGCGCCGAGTGTCACCAGTACCGCGGGCCCGAACCAGAGCAAGGCGGTCGTGACCGTCACGGGTGGCCGGTAGAGAACGAAGTCTCCGTAGCGACCGACCATGAACTCGACGATCTCGTCGTCGCTGCGGCCTGCCCGGATCATCTCGTAGGTCTGGTCCCGAAGGTCCCGGGCGAGCTCCGCGTCGGATTCCGCCAGGTTCTGGTTCTGGCAGACGAGGCAGCGCAACTCGGCGATGAGCGCGCGGTAACGGGCCTCCTGCTCCGGGCGATCGAACGCGCGCGGCTCCACACCGGCCGCGATTGCAACCAGGCTGAAGGAGAGAAGCAACAATGCGGGGAGGGTTCTCTTCACGGTTCAATCCGCCGTCTGGAGCCGTTGAATGAGCGGCTGGAGCGTCTTCGCCCAGTTTTCGGGGGTCACCGGGCCGGTGAGCTTGTGCCGAATGACACCCTTGCGGTCGATGACGAAGGTCTCCGGCACGCCATAGACGCCCCACTCGATGCCGACGCGGCCGTCCTCGTCGAAGGCACTCGCGACGTAGGGATCGCCGAACGAGGCGAGCCAGCGCCGGGCGTCCTGCCGGGTGTCCTTGTAATTCAACCCGTAGACCTGGACGCTGCCTTTGCGCGCCAACTCCACCAGCAGGGGGTGCTCCTGCCGGCAGGACACGCACCAGCTGGCCCACACGTTCAGCAGGGTCACCTTGCCCGCGAAGTCGTCGGTGCCCATCGATTTTGCCGGGTCGGCGACCGTGGGCAGCCGGAACGCGGGAGCGGGCTTGCCGATGAGCGGAGAGGGGACCTCCCGAGGATTCAGGGTCAGGCCGTACCCCAGAAAGATCAGCAGGATCAGGAAGAGCCCGAGTGCGACGTAGCGTCCCATCAGCGTTTCCCCGCGAGAGCGAGCCTGGACGGTCCCCCGGCGCCCGGCTGCCGCGCAGCCTCGGCCAGGAGGCGGTAGCGCCGGTCGGTGGCGGCGAGGAGGCCGCCCAGCGCCATCAGCACCGATCCCCACCAGATCCACTGAATGAACGGTTTGTTGTAGATCCGCAGGCTCCACGCGTCACCCTGGGCCGCCTCGCCGAGGGCCACGTAGATATCTCGCGTGAGACGGGAATGGATGGCCGCCTCGGTCATCGAATGGGACTGGGAGGCGTACTGACGCTTCTCCGGGTGCAGGGTCGCCACCTCCCGACCTTCCCGGGTCACCCGCACCGTGCCCTGCGTCGCAAGGTAGTTCGGTCCGGGCAATCGGGTAACGCCCTCGAAACGGAAGTCGTGATTCCCGACCTTGGCGCTCTCTCCGACGCCCATGTTCACGTCCCGTTCCTTGCTGTACGTGGAGCTGACGGCGATCCCCAGCGTCAGCACCGCGACCCCCAGGTGCGCGACGACCATCCCCAGGTAGGCACGGGGGAGACCGAACAGGCCGGCGAGCCCCCCGCGCTTGCGAAGCCTCCGGGCGAGGCCGGCCCCCGCGGTCAGGAGGACCCAGACGGCGAGCACGGTGGAGAGGATGACGCCCACCACGGTCCCCCCTCCCAGAAGCACGACCAGCGCCGTGCCGAGCGCCACCGCCGCCGCGGCCGTGGGCCAGAGGGCGCGGGCGAGGGCGGAGGCGCTGTCCTCTTTCCACCGGACCAGCGGACCGAGCCCCAGGAGCAGCACGAGCGGGAGGGCCAGAGGGACGAACACGCTGTTGAAGTAGGGTGGCCCCACGGAGATCTTGCCGAGTCCCAGGGCATCCATGAACAGCGGGTACAGGGTGCCCAGCAGGATGCTGGCCGAGGCCGCGACCAGGACGACGTTGTTGAGGAGCAGCAGCGTCTCGCGGGACATCAGCTCGAAGCTTCCCCCGCCGGCGACGGCCGGGGCCCGCCAGGCGTAGAGGAGCAGGGAGCTACCCACCACGGCCGCCAGGAAAATCAGGATGAACACTCCCCTTGCGGGGTCGCTGGCGAAGGCGTGGACCGAGACCAGCACGCCCGAGCGCACGAGGAAGGTCCCGAGCAGGCTCAGCGAAAAACCGAAGATGGCGAGGAGCACCGTCCAGGCCTTGAACGCGCCGCGCTTCTCGGTGACGGCCAGGGAGTGCAGCAGCCCGGTGGCCACGAGCCAGGGCATCAGGGAGGCGTTCTCGACCGGGTCCCAGAACCACCACCCGCCCCAGCCGAGCTCGTAGTAGGACCACCAGCTGCCGAGCGCGATACCGAGGGTCAGGAAGACCCAGGCCACCAGGGTCCAGGGGCGCGACCATCGAACCCACGCCGCGTCCACCCGACCTTCCATCAGTGCGGCCACCGCGAAGGCGAAGGGGACGACCAGCCCGACGTAGCCCATGTAGAGCATCGGCGGGTGCAGCGCGAGCCCCGGATCCTGGAGCAGGGGGTTCAACTCCCGGCCCTGCGTGGGGACGGGGATCAGCCGGTCGAAGGGGTTCGACGTGAGGAGCATGAAGAGCAGGAAGCCGATGCTCACCAGGCCACAGGTGGCGGCGACCCTTGCGACCAGCTCGTCCGGAAGGCCCCGGCGGAAGAGGCTGACCCCCACGGTCCACAGGGCGAGCAGGAGCGCCCAGAGCAGGAGCGACCCCTCGTGCGCGCCCCAGACCGCCGAGATGCGGTAGACCAGGGGCTGCTCGGTATTGGAGTTGTGGGCCACGTAGGCCACCGAGAAGTCACTGACGACGAACGAGTAGGTGAGGGCGCCGAAGGCGACGAGCAGGAGCAGGAGCTGCGCCCGCGCCGCGGGCACGGCGGTCGCCACCCACCCCGGGATGCCGCGGGCGGTCCCGATGAGCGGCAGAACACCCTGAACTGCGGCGACCCCGAGCGCGAGGATCAGCGCGAAGTGACCGATTTCCGGGATCACGGCAGGCGCCCCGTGCGGCCCGTGACGGCAGCGGGTCCGGCGCCAGCGGTCTTCAGCGCGTCGGCCACCTCGGGGGGCATGTAGTTCTCGTCGTGCTTGGCGAGGACCTCGTCGGCTGCGAACCGGCCGTCCGGTCCGAGCTTGCCGAGGGCGACGGTTCCCTGCCCCTCGCGGAACAGGTCGGGCAGGACCCCCGAGTAGGTCACCGGGACCCGGTGGGCCGTGTCGGTGATCGCGAAGTCGACCGTCAGCCCGTCAGCGTGACGCTTCAGGCTGCCGGTCTCCACCAGCCCGCCCAGGCGGAACGTGTGGCCGATGGGTGCCTCCCCTGCGCTGACCTGCGTGGGGCTGAAGAAGTAGAGCATGTTCTGGCGGAAGGCCGTGAACGCGAGGGCTGCCGCGGCGCCGACGCCGAGCAGGATCACGCCGACCAGGGCCAGGCGCTTCTTTCCCGATTTCATGCGGTTCTCCTGGCACGCCGGGCGCGCCGCTGCAGGTCCCGGCGGACCCGGCGCTGGCACGCGACGGCGGCGATCAGATTGGCCGTGAGCACGACGAATGCCACCCCGTAGGCGGTCCACACGTAGAACGCGTACCCGCCCATGTGCAGGAACGACGTGATGCCCGTCATGACCGTGAGGCCTCCTCGGCCCAGGGACTCTCGCGCTCCCGCGACAGCAGATCGCAGCGGGCGCGCATCAAGACCGTGGTCGCATAGAAGAGTTTGAACCCGAGCGCCATGACCAGCAGGGGGATGAGCATGCTCAGGTGAATCGAGGGCGAATCGAGCTTCGTCACCGTGGGCCCCTGGTGCAGCGTGTTCCACCACATCACGGAGTAGTGAATGATGGGGATGTTCACGACCCCGACCAGCGAGAGCACCGCCGCAGCACGCCCCGCGTTGCGCCGGTCCTCGATGGCCGAGCGCAGCGCGATGATCCCGAGGTAGAGGAAGAGCAGCACGAGCTCCGACGTGAGCCTCGCGTCCCACACCCACCAGGCGCCCCACATGGGCTTGCCCCAGACGGCGCCGGTCACCAGGGCGAGGAAGGTGAAGGAGGCCCCGATGGGGGCGCTGGCGCCTGCCAGCACGTCCGCGACCTTCTGATTCCAGACGAGGAAGATCGCGCCGGCGATGGCCATGACCACGTAGATGAACATGGACATCCAGGCGCTCGGGACGTGCACGAAGATGATCCGGAAGGCGTCCCCCTGCTGGTAGTCGGCGGGGGAGAACCCCAGCCCGCCCACGAGGCCCGCCGCGACCAGGAGGGTCGTGAGCACCGCGAGCCAGGGCACGAGTCGGCCCGCCAGGCGGTAGAAATGGGGGGGGGAGGCAATCCGCTGAAGCCAAGTCCACATGGGTTTTCTAGCTCAGGCTGATCCGCAGGGCAGCGGCGGTGGCAACGGGGGCAAGCGTGATCGAGAGGATCAGCAGTGCCCCGATGAAAAGCAGTTGCCCGGTCACAGGCAGGCCGGCCCCCGCTGCACCCACCGCGTTGGCGGCGAAGATGAGCAGGGGAACGTAGAGCGGGAGGACCAGCAGCGAAAGCAGCGCGCCGCCGCGGCGCAGCCCCACCGTCAGGGCGACTCCGATTGCCCCGACCAGGCTCAACACCGGCGTCCCGAGCGCCAGAGTCAGGAACAGGGTGCCCATGGCACGCGCCGGAAGGGCGAGCAACACGCCCAGCAGGGGCCCGAGCACGAGCAGGGGCAACCCGGTCACCAGCCAGTGGGCCAGGATCTTCGCGAGCACCAGGACGGAGAGGGGGTGCGGGCTGAGAACGATCTGCTCGAGTGCGCCGTCGTCGTAGTCCGACCGGAACACCCCGTCGAGGGAGAGCATCGTCGCGAGGAGAGCGGCGACCCAGATGAGGCCCGGTGCCAGCAGGCGCAGAGTCTGGCTCTCCGGGGTGATCCCCAGCGGGAACAACGAAACCACGATCACGAAGAAGAGGAGCGGGTTCGCCAGCTCGCCCCGGTGACGGAAGGCGAGGGTCAGGTCACGGCGCAACAGCACCCAGAACGCGTCGGCGAGCGACGGCGCCGCCGTTTCGGCGGACCTCTCGTGGGTGGGGTCTTCCTGGGGCAGTGCGGCGGTCATGCGGAGAGGTGAACGCTGTCGACCCGGCAGTCCGTCAGCCTGACCGGGTGGTGCGAGGTCAGCACGACCATGCCGCCTTCGTGGGTGTGCTCGGATATCAACGCCTCGATGTCGGCCACACCCCGGCGGTCGATGGCCGTGAAGGGCTCGTCCAGGATCCAGAGCCGCGCGCGCGTGACGAGCAGCCTGGCCAGGGCGACCCGCCGGCACTGCCCCGCGGAGAGCGTCCGCGCGGGAACGTCTTCGAAGCCGAGCAGACCCAGACGCTCGAGGGCCTGGTCCAGCCCGACGTCCTCCCGCGCCCGCTTCAACGCCCGGGCGATGCGCAGGTTCTCGATGGGCGTCAGCTCGAGCTTCACCCCCGGCGCGTGCCCGAGGTAGGCAAGGTCGAGAAGGAAATCGGAGCGCACGCGGGCGATCGGCTCACCGTCCCAGAGAACCTGCCCCTCGGCGGGCAGGCTGAGGCCGCACAGGATCCGCAACAGGCTCGTCTTGCCGCTGCCGTTGCGGCCGTCCACCTGCAGGACGTCTCCGGGTGAGACGGACAGACTGAGGTCCCGGAAGAGCACCCGGTCGTCACGCACGCACGTGAGCCCCACGGCGGACAATCGAGGGACGCCGGCGGGCGGGTCCTCAGGGCTCACGAGGCCCGGAGAGTCGTGGTGCGTGGAGTCGACGGGAAGGGCGCCCTGAAGCATGGCGCTGAAGTATGGAGGCTTTCACACGTCAAGCCAAGGGTGTCGCCACACAATCCCCGGGACACCCGTGGTCCCGGTCAGGACCCCGTCCCGGGGCTCCCGGGAGGCCTGTTTTCTTTGACACCCGGGGCCTGGAACCCTACTATTCGCCGCTTATGTCGGGGGGGTTGCCGGCCTTCATCGAACCCGTGCGACTCGCCGAGCTCGGTCGCTCGCTCGCGGGGCGTTTGCCGCTCGAGCGCCTGCGCCGGCTCGCGGAGTTGCTGGTCGACCGGCGGGGCGAGGCAGAGGTCCGCCTGGATTTTCGCCAGGAGGGCCGTGGGCGGGTGGTCGTTCTCGGGAGGATCGGGGCGCTCCTGCGCTTGACCTGTCAGCGCTGTCTCGAGCCGTTCGACTTTGCCGTCGACGTGCCGGTCCACCTGGTGGTCGTGGGCAGCGACGCGGAGGCGGAGCGGCTGGCGGAGGAGGAGGACCCTCTGCTCCTGGGGGAAGGTCAGGCGCTCTCGTTGGCAGAGATGGTGGAAGACGAGCTTCTGCTGGCGCTACCCCAGGTGCCCGCCCATCCCCCGCCGGGCTGCGGGGGGGCGGCTCGGCCGGAGGCGGAGGCGGCACCCGCGGAGCGCTCCAGTCCGTTCGCGGCGCTGCGGTCGCGGGACAGCGAGGAAACGAAGGGGAGTGGCTGAGCGCGGCCCGCGCTTCGGTGAAGGGCGTACGCGTGCGGAGTCACCCAGACAGAGTCATCGAGAAATAGAGACGTCCAATCCGAGGAGAACCGTATGGCCGTTCAGCAGAATCGCAAGACCCCGTCCAAGCGCGGCATGCGCCGCTCCCACGACGGTCTTTCCAACCCACCCCTGTCGGTCGACCAGACCACGGGCGAGGTGCATCGCCGGCACCACGTGGGGACGGACGGCTTCTATCGCGGGAGAAAGGTCCTTCCGGAGACGGAAGCCGAGACGGAAGAGTAGCGCTTGAGCGTCACGATCGCGGTCGACGCGATGGGCGGGGACCACGGTGCGACCGTGGTGGTGCCCGCCGCCCTGGACGTCCTCGCGGGCATCGACGACATCCGTCTGGTGCTGGTGGGCGACCAGGCCGTCATCGGGCACGAGATCGACCGGGTGGGGCAGCGGGCGGACCATCGGGAGCGCCTGCGGATCCACCACGCCTCGCAGCGGGTGGAGATGGACGAGCCGCCCGCGGTGGCCCTGCGCAACAAGAAAGACTCGTCCATGCGCGTGGCCATCGACCTGGTCAAGCGGGGCGACGCAGACGCCTGCGTGAGCGCCGGGAACACCGGGGCCCTGATGGCGACCGCGCGTTTCGTGCTGAAGACGCTGCCCGGGATCGACCGCCCGGCGATCTCGACCGCCCTGCCCACGATGAAAGGGCACACCCACGTTCTCGACCTCGGCGCGAACGTGGATTCGACCCCGGGGCAACTGCTCGAGTTCGCCGTCATGGGGTCCGTGCTCGTGAGCGCCGTGGACAACCTCCCCAGTCCCCGGGTCGGTCTCCTCAACATCGGCGAGGAGCCCATCAAGGGCAACGAGCGGGTCAAGGAGACTGCCCAACTCCTCGCCCAGAGCGACCTGAACTACGTGGGATTCGTCGAGGGTGACGACATCTACGCGGGGACGGTGGACGTGGTGGTGTGCGACGGCTTCGTCGGGAACGTTGCGCTCAAGACCAGTGAGGGCGTGGCGCGGATGATCTCTCATTTCCTGCGCCAGGAGTTCACCCGCAACCCCCTCACCCGGCTGGCGGGGCTCGTGGCGCTGCCGGTCCTGCGTCGGCTTCGCGCCCGCATCGACCCCCGGCGCTACAACGGGGCGAGCCTTCTCGGTCTGCGGGGAACCGTCGTGAAGAGCCACGGGGGCGCCGACCGGCTTGCCTTCGCGCACGCGCTGCGAGAGGCGGCCCGGGAAGTGGAAAAGAACGTGCCCCAGCGGATCAGCGAGCACCTCGGGGCAAGGCTCGTCGGTCGTCGAGAGGCCTCTTGACCTACTCGCGCATCACCGGCACGGGCGGTTGTCTCCCGGAGCGTGTCCTGACCAACGCCGAGCTCGAGCGGATGGTGGACACCTCCGACGAGTGGATCCGCACCCGGACGGGGATCCGGGAGCGCCGCATTGCGGCGCCCGACGAGACCACCTGTGACCTGGCCGAGCGGGCGGCCCGCCAGGCCCTCGATGCCGCCGGTGTCGCACCCTCCGAGCTCGACCTGATCGTCGTCGCCACGACCACCCCCGACAAGGTGTTCCCCAGCACCGCGTGCCTCCTGCAGGCACGGCTCGGAGTGGGGGGATGCCCCGCCTTCGACATCCAGGCCGTCTGCACCGGTTTTCTCTACGGCATGACGGTGGTCGACCAGTTCATCCGATCCGGCACGGTTCGCCGCGCCCTGCTGGTGGGCGCCGAGACCCTGTCCCGGATCCTCGACTGGACGGACCGGGCGACCTGCGTGCTGTTCGGCGACGGTGCGGGCGCGGTGGTGCTGGAGGCGAGCGGGGAGCCGGGGGTGCTGTCGACCCACATCCACGCGGACGGGGCCTACGAGCACCTGTTGGCGGTGGACGGGGGCATATCCCAGGGCTACGAACGGGTCGCGGGAGGCAACGCCTATATCCGGATGCAGGGCAACGAGGTCTTCCGGGTGGCGGTCAACACCCTGGGCAGCATCGTCGACGAGACCCTCGAGGCCAACGGGGTGACGCGGGACGCCATCGACTGGTTGGTGCCGCATCAGGCGAACGTGCGCATCATCTCTGCGACCGCAAAGAAGCTGAAGCTGCCCATGGACCGGGTCGTGGTGACCGTGGACGTCCACGGCAACACCTCGGCCGCCTCCGTGCCCCTCGCGCTCGACACGGCGGTTCGCGACGGCCGGGTGCAGCGCGGTCAGCGTCTGTTGCTCGAGGCCTTCGGGGCCGGATTCACCTGGGGCGCGGCTTACCTGGTCTATTGAAGGGCGGGCCGGTCAGGCGGAGTCACGGAGAAGGCAAGAGATGGGCGCTGGGGAGGACAGGGCAGGCGTGAATTTTGCGATGGTATTCCCCGGGCAGGGCTCCCAATCGGTCGGGATGCTCGGCGCGTTCGACGAGGCGTTCCCGGTCGTCCGGCAGACCTATGCCGAGGCCTCCGGGGTCCTGGGCTACGACCTCTGGCGGCTCGTGCAGGCGGGACCCGAGACGGAGCTCGACCGCACCGAGCGGACCCAGCCGGCGCTCCTGGCGGCCGGAGTCGCGCTCTGGCGGCTGTGGCGCGAGCAGGGCGGGGCGTCCCCCTCGATGATGGCCGGACACAGCCTCGGGGAGTACACCGCGCTCGTGTGCGCGGGGGCGCTCGAGTTCACCGATGCCGTGGCGCTGGTGGCCGACCGGGGCCGTTACATGCAGGACGCCGTGCCGCGCGGTGCGGGCGCGATGGCCGCGATTCTCGGCCTGGAGGACGAGCAGGTCCTGGCGGCCTGTGAGCAGGCGGCCCAGGGCGAGGTGGTCTCGGCCGCCAATTTCAACGCCCCCGGGCAGGTCGTCGTGGCGGGCGCCGCGGCGGCGGTCCAGCGGGCGGTGGAGGCCGCCCGGTCGGCCGGGGCGAAGCGGGCGGTGGTGCTTGCAGTGAGCGTTCCCTCCCACTGCGCGCTGATGCGGCCTGCGGCTGTCCGCCTGACGGAGCGCCTGGCCGGACTCGCCATCCGGGCCCCCGGTATCCCCGTCGTACACAACGTCGATGCGGCCCCCCGATCCGATGCCGACGGCATCCGGGAGGCCCTTGCCGCCCAACTCCACCGCCCGGTCCGCTGGGCCGAGTGCGTGCGGGCGATGGCCTCCCGAGGGGCCTCGGCGTACGTGGAGGCGGGGCCCGGGAAGGTCCTCTCGGCCCTCAACCGGCGCATCGTGGCCGAGGCCACGGTCCTGCCGTTGGGCGACCCGGAAGGATTGCGGGAGGCGCTCGCCCGGACTGCTGGCTGATGCCCTGCCAGCCGCTCCCGGGGAGCTGTCGTGTTGAAACGGGGGTCTTTTCCACTACACTAAGGCGCGCTGCATTGGCTAGCGCTCAGCGGAGGAAAGCTGTGGACATCAGCGAGATCGAAGAACGAGTCAAGAAGATCGTGGTCGAGCAGTTGGGGGTCAAGGAAGAGGAGGTCTCGGGGGATTCGTCGTTCGTGGATGACCTCGGGGCGGACTCGCTCGACACGGTCGAGCTCGTGATGGCTCTCGAAGAAGAGTTCAATTGCGAGATCCCGGACGAAGAGGCGGAGAAGATCACCACGGTCCGCCAGGCCGCGGACTACATCGGCGCTCACCTGGGCTGAGCCCGAAGCGCCGCCCGGCGTTGGCCACTGCGAGCCCCCCGTATCCGGGGGGCTGCTCTTGCGGGACCCAGACATTGTCCAGACGCGTCGTCGTTACAGGAGTTGGCATCGTGTCGCCGGTGGGACTCAACGTGGCGGAGTCCTGGGCGAGCGTCCTCGCGGGCAAGAGCGGTATTTCCACCATCACCCATTTCGACGCGTCGGCGTTCCCCGTTCGGATCGCCGGCACCCTGAAGGGGTTCGAGGCGAGCCGTTACGTCCCTCCCAAGGACGTGAAGAAGATGGACCCCTTCATCCACTACGGCATCGCGGCGGCTGTGGAGGCCGTCACGGACTCGGGGCTGGAGATCACCGAGGCGAACGCCGAGCGGGTAGGGGTCGCCATCGGCTCGGGCATCGGGGGGCTGCCCGGGATCGAGAAGGGCTATCAGGCGCTCCTGGATGGCGGGCCGCGGAAGGTCTCTCCCTTCTTCGTGCCGAGCAACATCATCAACATGATTGCCGGCAACCTCTCGATCCGCTACGGAATCAAGGGCCCGAATTACGGCATCGTGAGTGCCTGCTCCAGCGGCACCCACAACATCGGGGACGCCGGCCGGCTCATCGCCCACGGTGACGTGGACGTGATGATCGCGGGCGGTGCCGAGATGGCCAGCTGTCCCCTCGGTCTCGCGGGGTTCGCCGCCGCGCGGGCGCTCTCGAGCCGTAACGAGGAGCCGGAGCGGGCCAGCCGCCCCTGGGACCGGGACCGGGACGGATTCGTCCTCTCGGACGGTGCGGGTGTGGTCGTCCTGGAGTCCTACGAGCATGCCACGGCAAGAGGGGCGCGGATCTACGCCGAGCTGGCGGGCTTCGGCCTGAACAGCGACGCCTACCACATGACGGCGCCGCCGGAGGACGGGCAGGGTGCCAGGCGATGCATGGAGATTGCCCTCGCCGACGCCAGACTGTCCCCGTCCGACGTGGACTACATCAACGCGCACGGGACCTCGACCCCCGCAGGTGACCTGGCCGAGACCCGCGCGGTGAAGGCCGCGTTCGGGGAGCACGCCCGGCGGCTCGCCGTCAGCTCGACCAAGTCCATGACCGGTCACCTGCTCGGTGCCGCGGGCGGCGTCGAGGCGATCTTCTCCGTGCTTGCCATCCGCGACCAGGTCGCGCCCCCGACCATCAATCTGGACAACCCGGGACCGGAGTGCGACCTGGACTACGTGCCCCACACGGCCCGCTCCATGCGCATCGAGGTCGCCATGTCGAACTCCTTCGGCTTCGGTGGCACCAACGGAACCCTCGTCTTCCGGCGTCTCGTCTGAGCCCCAGGCGGCGCCGCCGGCGCGCCGTTCCCGCGTTCGGTCGGCCCTCGCCGCCGCGGTCACGCTCTTCCTTCTCGCCACGATCACCCTGGCGGGCGCCGTCGGCTCCCACGTGCTCGCCTGGCGCTCGTTTCTCGACCGCCCTCTGCCCCTGCCCCCGGAAGGGCTGCTGGTCGACCTGCAGGCCGGACAGACCGTCGAGGGGCTCGCGCGGCAGTTCCAGGGTCAGGGCCTGCTGCCGTGGCCCCACTGGCTCTCGCTGTACGCACGCTTCACCGGGGCCGCGACCCGGCTGAAGGCCGGTGAGTATCGCGTTCCTGCGGGGGCCACCCCCCGCGACCTGCTGCAGATGCTCCAGGACGGGCGGGTAGTCCAATACTCCTTCACCATCGTGGAGGGCTGGACCTTCGCCCAGGTCCGCCATGCCCTCGAGCAGCACCCGGTCCTGAAGGCCACCCTGGCCGGCCTTTCGCCGGAGGCCGTCATGGAGCGTATCGGGGCGCGAGGAGTCCATCCCGAGGGCCGTTTCCTTCCCGAGACGTACCATTTCCCCAGGGGTGCGACAGACGCCGAGGTGTTGCGCCGTGCCCGTCGGGACATGAACGCAGCCCTCGCGAGCGCTTGGGCGGGGCGCAGCCCCACGCTCGATCTGAAGGGCCCGGACGAAGCGCTGATCCTCGCATCGATCATCGAGCGGGAGACCGGACGCGCCGAGGAGCGGGCCCGGGTCGCCGGGGTGCTGGTGCGCCGGCTGCGCAAGGGTATGGCGTTACAGGTGGACCCGACGGTCATCTACGGTCTCGGGGAACCCTTCGACGGCAACCTGCGGCGGGAGCACCTCACCCGCGACACGCCCTACAACACCTATGTCCGGGTCGGTTTGCCGCCGACTCCGATTGCCATGCCTGGGCGGGCCTCTCTTCAGGCCGCCGTCCAACCGGAGGCGGGGACGGCACTGTTCTATGTGTCCCGCGGCGACGGCAGCCATCACTTCTCCGATACCTACGAGGCCCACCGGCGCGCGGTGGCGGAATTCCAGTCCCCCCGGGCAACGGCGCCGGCCGGCGAGGCTTCTCGTCCTCCCCGGGCACCGTGAGCGCAGCGCCGAGGCCATGTCGAAGGGACGCTTCATCACGGTAGAGGGCATCGAGGGCGCGGGAAAGAGCACCCATCTCACCGCGATCCGCGACCTCATCCAGAGCGCCGGGCACACCGTCCTCCTGACGCGGGAGCCCGGCGGAACACCCCTCGGAGAGGGGATCCGGCAGCTCCTGCTGCGCCCGGACCTGGGGCCCATGAGTCCCGAGGCGGAGCTCCTCCTGCTCTTCGGGGCGCGGGCCGAGCACCTCGCGCGGGTCATCCGCCCGGCGCTGGACGCGGGCCAATGGGTCCTCTGCGACCGGTTCACGGACGCGACCTACGCCTACCAGGGAGGTGGGCGGGGTCTGCCCGCCGAGCGCATCGTCACCCTCGAGCGGTGGGTCCACGGCGATCTGCAGCCGGACCTGACGCTGCTCTTCGACCTTCCGATCGCCACCGGGCTCGCCCGGGTGGCCCACCGGGGCGCCGAGGACCGCTTCGAGCAGGAGGAGCGGGCGTTCTTCGAGCGGGTGCAGGCGGCCTATCGCGCCCGGGCCGAGCGTTTCCCCGGGCGCTTTCGCGTCATCGACACGGATGCCGAACCGGACGAGGTCCGGCTGCGGGTCGAGCGGGCGTTGCGGCCATGGCTGTGAGCTTCGCCCATCCGCTGCCCTGGCACGAGGCCCAGTGGCGTCAGGTGCGCGCCTGGGCGGAGAGCGGGCGCACGCCCCACGCGGTGCTGCTCGCCGGGGCCCCCGGGCTCGGGAAAGAGGCGTTCGCGCGACGGCTCGCGCACGCGCTGCTCTGCACGAGCCCCGGGGCCCCCGACACCCCCTGCGGCACCTGTGCGTCCTGCCGGATGATGGGGCAGGGGGCTCATCCCGACTACGTCGAATTGACCCCCGAAGAGGCGGGCAAGCCGCTGCGCGTGGACGCGATCCGGGAGCTCACGGCCCATCTGGCCCTGCGCAGCGCCATGGGCAGGAGGAAGGTGGTGCTGATCCACCCCGCCGAGGCGATGAACCGCAGCGCGGCCAACGCATTGCTGAAGACGCTCGAGGAGCCCCAGGGGGAGAGCGTCCTGCTGCTGGTCAGTCACGTGCCCAGCCGGTTGCCCGCCACCGTGCGCAGCCGTTGCCAGAGGCTCTCCTTCCGGGCCCCACCCCACGGCGTCGCAAAGAGCTGGCTCGTGGGGCACCTCTCCGAACCTGGGGACGCGGATCGGTTCTTGAAACTGTCAGGGGGGGCTCCCCTGGCCGCGCTGGCCGTCGCCCGGAGCGAGGCCCTGGAGGGCATGGGGAAGGTGGAGGAGGGGGTCTCGGCGCTCCTCGCCTCGCAAGCCGACCCCGTCGCCGTGGCGGAATCCTGGGGGAAGCTGGGGGCCGCAGAGGTGTGCCGATGGTGCTGGCACCTCGGCGCAGACGCCGTGCGCGCGTGGGCCTCGAAGTCCCGTGCCGGCGACGCCGCACTAAAGCCTGCGGGCGTGCGACCGAAACCAGGGAAGGCGGCCGACATTCGGGTACTATTCGAAATCATGGACTTCTGCCTCGACAGCCGGCGGACCCTCGACGCGGGGATCAGCCTGAGCCAGCCGTTGGTGCTGGATACGCTCGCCTCGCTCTGGGCACGCGCAGGGGGCGAGCGCGCCGATGGTGCCCGGTTTCCGGAGGAACGCGCGTGAACGGGACCAAGCAGGGCATTCTCTCCCTCACCATCAAGGACAAGGGCGCCCTCTACGCCGCCTACATGCCGTTCATCAAGAACGGTGGCCTCTTCATCCCGACGCCGAAGCCCTATCGGTTGGGAGACGAGGTGTTCATGCTCCTCACGTTGATGGAAGAGAAAGACAGGCTGCCGGTGGCCGGACGGGTGGTGTGGGTGACCCCCAAGGGTGCCCAGGGGCAGCGCAGCGCGGGCATTGGTGTCCAGTTCAGTGACCTGGACAAGGGCCAGACCCGCAGCAAGATCGAGAACTATCTCGCCGCCGCACTGAAGTCCGAGCGCCAGACGCACACCATGTAATGCAGGGGAATACAGGCCGAGGGGACATGTCGGTCGATCTGGTCGACTCGCACTGCCACCTGGACCTCATCCCGCCCCGCGAGGGTAGCCTCGACGGGGTGCTTGCGGCTGCCCGCCGGCAGGGTGTCCGACACATCCTCTGCGCCTGCGTCACCCTCGAGGGCCTGCCCGCCGTGCTCGACGTGGCGGGGCGCTACGACGGCGTGTTCGCCTCGGTCGGCGTGCACCCGAACGAGGTCGAGGGGAGGGACCCGGACACCGAAGCCCTGGCCGAGCTCGCCCGCGACCCCCGCGTGGTCGCCATCGGCGAGACGGGATTGGATTACTACCGCAGCGAGGGCGACCTCGAGTGGCAGCGCAACCGGTTCCGGAGGCACATCGCCGCCGCGAAGGCGGCAGGGCTGCCCCTGGTGATTCACTCGCGGAACGCCGCCGCGGACACCCTGCGTGTCCTGCGCGAGGAGCGCGTGCAGGAAGTGGGGGGCGTCATGCACTGCTTTTCCGAGGACTGGGCCACCGCCGAGGCCTTTCTCGAGCTGGGCCTCTACGTCTCCTTGTCGGGAATCGTGACCTTCCCCAGCGCCCACGCGATTCACGAGGTGGCGCGCCGCGTTCCCCCGGACCGACTGCTGGTGGAGACCGACGCCCCGTGGCTCGCGCCCGTGCCCCATCGGGGCAAGCCCAACGAGCCGGCCTACGTCCGCCACGTCGCCGAGCGCATCGCGGGGCTTCGAGGCGAGCCCCTGGAGACCGTGGCCGAGGCGACCACGGAAAACTTCTTCCGTTTATTTTCCCGGGCCCGGCGCAGCGTCGCCGCTGACCGTTAGGGCGCCGGCCTCCAGGCGGGCCAGCGCGTTCGCGATCGCGGCCGCGTCGGCCGAGCGCATGAGTCTCCCGATGAGCTGCAACTGGCGCCGGCGCGCCCCCCGGGCCTGGATTCTCTGGGCCGTCAGGATCTCCTCGCGCAGGCGCTCGTCCAGCGGGACGCGGGCGAGACGCGAGGGCTTCAATTCCACCAAGCGCTCACCCAGCGCCTGCAGGGCCTCGGCGTCGCGCTTTCGTCGTGTCTTGCTGCGAGTGTCGACAGCGTCTTCCTGCGCGTCGTCTTCCTGCGGGTCGTTGCGCGGGGCGAGAGCGTTCCTGTTCGGGAGCATGGCGAGATTCGTTCCAGTATTTTCGTATAATGTATATTATGTTAAATCTGGAATATTCTTTCGCGGGTACTATACCGGGACGAGCCCCGCATGTGCGCCGCACTGACCCTCCTCTTCCGAGACCCGCACCTGGTTGCGGTCGACAAGCCCCCCGGGCTCCTGGTGCACCGCACCGACCTCGCCCGCACGGAGCAGGAGTTCGCCGTGCAGCAGGTGCGCGACCAGATCGGGCAACGGGTCTACCCGGCGCACCGCCTCGACCGGGGTACCTCGGGGGTGCTCCTGTTCGGGCTCCTGCCCGAGGTGGCTCAAAGGCTGGGCGCAGCGTTCGAGGGCCGAGAGGTGCGAAAGACCTACCTCGGCGTCGTACGGGGCCATCCACCGGAGGCCGGGGAGATCGACCACGCCCTCAGGCGCCGCCCCGATGAACGGGAGGGGCCCCGAGGGTCACGGTGGTCGCCCGCGGCTGAACGGACGGGCGCGCAGCCGGGTCACGCCCCGCCCCCCTCCCCCGGTGCCCTGCGGTCGGGGGGACGGGCGGACACGGAGGAGGCCCAGCCCGCGCTGACCCGATACCGGCGACTGGCGGTCGTCGAGTTGGACACGCCCGTCGACCGCTATCCGACCGCGCGCTACGCGCTGCTCGAGCTCGAGCCGGTGACAGGCCGACGGCACCAGCTCCGCAGGCACCTGAAACACATCTCACACCCGCTGATCGGGGACGCCACCTACGGCAAGGCACGCCACAATCGCTTCTTTCAGGAGTTCCTCGGCTGCAGGCGCCTGCTGTTGGCCTGCGCGGAATTGCGCTTTTCTCACCCGCTGACGGGCTGTCCCGTGGTGATCACGGCGCCCCTGACGGGGGAATTCGCGGAGGTGATGCGGAGGTTCGGTTGGGGGGAAGCGGTCCCGGAGCGCTGGCTCGCAGGGCCTCCAGGCGACGCCTGACGGACCGCACTCGCGGGGGTGCCCGGCCCTCTCCCCCGAGGAGGTGCCCCGGGGGAGAGTCCGGACGAGAGTCTGGACCGGGACAGGCGACCCGTCCCTAACGGTCGCCCTCGTGGGCACCCAGCCAGCGATAGACGATACCCGCAAGGATGGCCCCGCCGATGGGGGCCGCCCAGAACAGCCAGAGTTGCTGGACCGCCCAGTCTCCGCCGCCACCCAGCATCACCGTCAGTGCGGGACCCGTGCTGCGCGCGGGGTTCACCGACGTGTTGGTCACCGGGATGCTGATGAGATGGATCAGGGTAAGCGCGAGACCGATGGCGAGCGGCGCAAAGCCCGCCGGGGCACGGCGCTCCGTCACTCCGAGGATCACGATGAGGAACATGAAGGTCATCACGACCTCGGTCACGAGCCCAGCCTGGAGGGAGTACTTTCCGGGCGAGTGCTCGCCAAATCCGTTCGATGCGAGCCCTCCGGCCAGGTCGAAGCCGGGGGCACCGCTGGCGATGTAGTGAAGCACGCTCGCCGCGGCGATGGCACCGAGCACCTGGGCGATGATGTATGGCAGGAGGTATCCGGTGGAGAAGCGCCCGCCAGCCCACAACCCGAACGACACCGCGGGGTTGAAGTGCCCGCCGGAGATGTGCCCCAGGGCGTACGCACCGCTGAGGACGGTCAATCCGAAGGCGAGGGAAACCCCCACCAGTCCAATCCCCACCTCCGGGAACTTCGCCGCGAGCACCGCGCTCCCACAGCCGCCGAGAACCAGCCAGAACGTGCCGATAAACTCGGCACCGATTCGCTTGCCAAGGTCCATGCCGCCCTCCTGATGTATGTAGGTGATTCTAGGAATGCTTCTGCAACTGCCGCGCTCGGAAGCGTAGCACAAGGAGAGGGCGCGGGCTGCGACAGCCTGATTCCCCGGGTCTGCCGCGGTGTCTCTAACCCTTTGATTGCCCGGGGCGGGACTCGAACCCGCATGGCCGAAGCCGAGGGATTTTAAGTCCCTTGCGTCTACCGATTCCGCCACCCGGGCCGTTGGAGATACGGGGCGTGCCCGGGCAACGGGAGAGGTCCGGCCGCCTCACGAGGTTCGAGGGGGACTGCGGGGTTTGGAGGCTGAGCCCGGAATCGAACCGAGGTACACGGCTTTGCAGGCCGCTGCATGACCACTCTGCCACTCAGCCGGCGCCGCGGCGCGGGAGCATCCGCACGCTGGTGCGACCTGCTAGAAGGAATTGGAGCGGGAAACGAGACTCGAACTCGCGACCCCAACCTTGGCAAGGTTGTGCTCTACCAACTGAGCTATTCCCGCTCGGTTACAACGTTCGCGCAGAAACCGAATTCTAGCGGCCACCCCTCCCCTGTCAAGTGCCGCGAGGCTCGGATGCGGAAGGCGTGACGGAAGTCTCGGAGCGCCCGGGCAGGAGCCCGGCGCGCAGCAGGGGCCAGGCCGAGCGCAGATACACGACCATCGACCACAATGTGAGAAAGGCCGCTGCGTACAGGAGCACCGTACCCACCTCGTAGGTCGGAAAGGACCCCAGGGGGCTCCGGTACAGCATCAGGGTGATGGCCACCATCTGCGCCGTCGTCTTGAACTTGCCCATGTACGAGACCGCGACCTTGGTGCGCTTGCCGAGCTCCGCCATCCATTCGCGCAGCGCCGAGATCACGATCTCCCGCCCGATGATGACTGCCGCCGCGACGGCGAGCCACGGCCGGGGGTCGTGCTGGACCAACAGGACCAGTGCCACGGCGACCAGCAGTTTGTCAGCCACCGGGTCGAGGAAGGCGCCGAACGGCGAGGTCTGCCCCAGGCGCCGTGCCAGGTACCCGTCCAGCCAGTCGGTGAGCGCGCCGAGCGCGAAAATGACGGCGGTGGCCGCGTGCGCCCAGGGGAACGGCGCGTAGAACGCGAAGACGAAGATCGGAACCAGCGAAATGCGGAAGAACGTCAGGCTGTTGGGGAGGTTCATCGGTCGGCGTGGAGAGCGTCGTAGATCTTCCGCGCGAGCTGCGCGCTGATGCCGGGGACATGGGCCAGGTCTTGCACCCCGGCCCGTTCGAGCCCTCGCAGCCCGCCGAATTCGGTCAACAGCAAACGGCGCCTGACCGGACCGATCCCGGGGATCGACTCGAGCACGGAGGTGTTGCGGCGGCTTGCCCGGCGTTGCCGGTGGGCCGTGATCGCGAATCGATGGGCCTCGTCCCGGACCTGCTGCACCAGGTGAAGCGCCGGTGAATCCGCGGGCAGTATAAGCGCGCCTTCGGACCCCGGCAAGAAAAGCGACTCCATTCCCGGCTTGCGGCTCGTCCCCTTGGCGACACCCACCACCGTGACCCCGGTCACCTGGAGCTCCCCGAGAGCCCGCTCTGCTTCGGCCGCCTGACCCCTGCCCCCATCGATCAGCAGCACGTCCGGCAGTTTTCCTTCCTCGGCGCGCACCCGTGCGTAGCGCCGCTCGACCGCCTGGCGCATCGCGCCATAGTCGTCCCCCGGAGCGATGCCCCGAATGTTGAATCGCCGGTAGTCCGAGGGGTGCGGGCCGTCGCGCTCGAAGGCCACGCAAGAGGCGACGGTCGCTTCGCCCCGGCTGTGGCTCACGTCGAAACACTCGATCCGTCCCGGTACCTCCTGCAATCCCAGGGCCTCAGCGAGGGCCTCGAAGCGGGTCTGGAGGTCGCCCCGGGTCGCGAGCCTTTGCGCCAGGGCGAGACGCGCGTTCTCCAGCGCCATGGCGACCCAGCGGGCGCGCTCGGCCCGCACCGAGGCACGCACCTTCACGGACCGCCCTGCCCGCTCGGAGAGCAGTTGCGTCAGGGCCCCCCGGTCGTCCACGTCCTGGGAGAGCAGCACCTCCGCCGGCAGGGCCTCGCCCGCATCCGAGGTCAGGTAATGCTGGACCAGAAAGGCCCGCAGCACCGTCGGCTCATCCGCCGATTCCGCGTGCTCGGGGAAAAAGGTGCGGTTACCGAGATGGCGGCCGTTGCGCACGACGAACACCTGTACACACGCCACCCCGTGGCGGCATGCGGCCGCCACCACGTCCACGCTGGCAGCGCCCACCGTGACGTACTGGTGCTCGGAGACCCGACGCAATTGGGCAATCTGGTCGCGGTAACGGACCGCCCGTTCGAAGTCGAGCGACCGGGAGGCAAGCTCCATCCGCCGCACGAGCTCTCCGATGACCTCCCCGGTCTGACCCTCCAGGAACATGAGCGCGTGGCGCACGTCCTCCGCGTAGGCCTCCAGCGCGATGTAACCGACGCAGGGCGCGCTGCAGCGCTGGATCTGGTGCTGCAGACAGGGCCTGGAACGGTTGCGGAAGAAGGCGTCCTCGCACTGACGCAACTGGAAGAGCTTCTCCAGCAGCCCCAGTGTCTCACGCACCGCACCCGCGCTCGGGTACGGCCCGAGGTAACGCCCTCCCCGGTTGCGGGCTCCCCGGTGCAGCGTCAGGCGCGGGAACGGCTCGCCGACGGAAACGTGGATGTACGGGTAGCTCTTGTCGTCCCGGAGAACGACGTTGTAGCGGGGCCGGTGAGCCTTGATGAGGTTGCTTTCCAGCAGGAGGGCTTCGCCCTCCGTGGCCGTCACGGTAACCTCCACCGAGGCGACCTGGGCCATCATTGCCCGAGTCTTGACCGGTAACGACTCCGGGGAGCGAAGGTAGCTGGATACCCGCTTGCGCAGATTGCGCGCCTTGCCGACGTACAGGAGCACGCCGGAGGTATCCAGCATCCGATAGACTCCGGGCCGAGGCGTCAGGTCGCGCAAGAGCCCCGCGAGACCGACGCGGGCACTCCCTGCGCCGACGGACCCGGGGCCGGAGGACTCGCCGTCCGCCTCAACTCCCGCCGGAAGTCGCTTCGCCAACGTCCTTCGCCTCCGGACCGAGAGGAACCGTCGCGCGTGCGCGCCCGCGCCCCCGCCGAGACCGCCCCGGCAGGCCTTCGCCGCAGCGGCCTCCGGCTGCGGCGTCGCGCACCTCCAGACGGCGCAGGGGCGCGCCGATGGGGATCAGCCCCTCCTGCAAGGCCAGGTGGGTGGCTTCCACGGGGCTGCGGACACGCAGCTTGCAGAAGATCCGGCTGCGGTAGGTGGCCACGGTCTTCGGGCTCATGAAGAGGTCGCTCGCGATCTCGTCCGTCCGGTACCCGGACGTCATCCGCAGGAGGACGCGGAACTCCGCCTCCGTGAGGTCATCGAATTCGTCGCCGGAACGACCCTGGCCGAGGGCCATCTCCTGGGCGGCCTTCTGGCTGATGTACCGCTCCCCCCGCGCGGCCAGGAGAACCGCGCGTCGCACCTCCACCGGCTCACAACCGTGGTCGAGAACCCCGTGGGCCCCTGCCGCGAGGATGCGGCGCGGATAGGATCCGTGCGCCTGCGTCGTCACGATCACGACACCGATGGAGGGGTGCTGCCGACGAAGTCGCAGTGTCGCCTCGAGCCCCCCCATTCCGGGCAACATCAGGTCCATGAGCACTGCCTGGGGGGCAAGCCGTGCGACGAAGGAGAGTGCAGCCTCTCCGGTATCCGCCTCGCCGACGACGCTGATGGCAGCATCGTCTTCGAGCAGCCGGCGCAGTCCATTGCGAAACAACACATGATTGTTCACCAGCAGAACGCCAACCATCTTTTCTCCTCCCTGTGCGTGCTGGCCGCGCGCATCCACGCGTCGCGGCGGTCGCTGCGGGCACGGCCCGACGACGAACCTTAGGATAGCGGCTGGGGTACCCCGTGGGTATCGGATGCTATACCTAGTCCCTCCGGGGAATTGCGGAAAGACTCAAAGTGGTGATAGGTGCAGCACCCCGATCACCTCGTCCGGAGGCGGTCCGCCCCATCGCCAGGGGTGTCCTTCGCCCGACGACCAGTCCTGCAACTGGTCCGCGCGGAACGGGGAGAAGCGGTGTCCGGACTGGCCCAGCGTGTTGGTGCCCCTGGTCGTCCCCCAATCCCCGGGCGTGAACACCACCCGGTAGCTCGGCACGAACTGCACGAGGTCGGGCTCGCCCAGGGGCGCCTTCAGGACGCTGACGGTGTGGTCATCACCGCCCTGGGCGATGGGGCCCACGTCGAAAAACCGACCCACGAGCCGCATCCAGTGGAAGGAATGCGGGAAGGTCAGCCGCTTGATGCGGTCGAGCCGCAGCCGCTCCGGGTCGCCGACACGGCGGACGACCTCGGCCTGCGTCGCGCGCAGGGCCCGTGCCCAGATGTGCGCGGGCCCCTCGACGGCGGATGTGCCCACATCGTCCCAGAACGAGGAGCGCCCGCTGAACATGGCCTCCTGCAGGGGGTTGTAGGCCACAGCGCCGATGCGCAGGAGGTCGACGAGCTCGGGGCCGAGCTCGTCCCCCAGCAGTGCCATGGCAAACCGGAGACGAAAGAGCGCGAAGAATGCGGCCGAGGCGCTGTCGGGCGTCACGCGGCCATCCCAGTGCCGCAGGTAGCGCCGGCCAATCTCCGCCGCCTGCGGGTCGAGCCGTCGGAGGTCCGCCTCGACCCGCGCGAGGGCCTCACGGTAGCGCCGAGCCTCGAGCGAAACCACGTCGGTCTGGACCCGCGCGAGGTCCGAGACCGCCAGCCGGTCCTTCTCGCCGAGCAGTTCGCGGATCCGCTCGCCACGGTAGGGCGGCATCCAGGCGGAGGAAAGACGCAACGGCCCCTCGGCGGGAACCAGGCGGTCGTTGGCGGCAACCCCGACCCCCGAGGGCTCCGCGCCGGTCGTCGCGGGATTCTCCTCGGCAGCCATCGCCCCGTCCCAGCCGTAGCCCTCGACCCAGCCGGGCTCCGGAAACGCTCCGTTGCCCTTGCGGCGCAGCGGCAGAGCACCGCTCACGTAGGACCCGACCCGGCCGTCACGATGGGCGTACATGACGTTCTGCGACGCCCGCCTGACCTGGCGGGCGCCCGCCAGGAAGTCTTCCACGCTCCCGGCCCGGTTCATGTGGTAGAGCCCGGCCAGCGACGTGTCCGGTTGCTGGAGTGTGGATCGCAACACCAGCAGATAGGGGCTCGCCATCACCGGGAAGTCGTGATACAGGCCGGCCTGGCGGTCGAGCACGTCATTCAGAACCACACCCGCCCGGGTGGAGCGCACCCGGAGGGTTTCGGGCTCGGAGCGCCCCCGCACCCCGATCCGCTCGGTGCGCTCCGCCAGGGCCTCGGCCGCCCCGCCCGCCCGCTCCACGGATCGGGAGTCCGGCGCCAGGCGCTCGAGCACGATGTCCTGCGTGTCGGCCATCGCGGTGGTGAGGCCCCACGCCAGGTCCTCGTTGTGTCCGATGAGGAAAAAGGGCAGGCCGGGTAGACACAGGCCGTAGGCGTGAAAGCCGGGGGCCTCGAGCTCCATCTCGTACCAGACCGAGGGCGCCATGACCGCGAGGTGCGGGTCGTTGGCGAGCAGGGGCAGGCCGCTCGCCGAGCGCCTCCCAGTGACGACCCAGCTATTGCTCGCCGGGCCGTCCCAGGGCGCCCCTGCCGCGGCGGCGGCCAGGAGGGCCGCCACCTCGCCCGCGGCGTGGCCCGCACGGCCTGACGCCTCCTCGAGCTCCGGGGGGTAAGGCGGCGCGGCCTCACCCTCACCGACCGGGAACAGCTCGAGGGCGCGCGCGAGCCCGATCCGGGCTGCCAGTTTCAGGAAGGTGAGCTCGTGGCGGGCGTTGAAAGAGAGCAGGAAGCTCATGTACTCCAGGATGGCCGCGGAGTCGACCGTCTCCCACGGTTGGGGGGTCTCGCCAGACAGGCGGTACTCGAGCGGCAGCCGGCGTTCGGCCTCCCGCCGATAGGCGTTGACACCCTCGGCGTACGCCTGCAGGTACGACTGCACCTCCTCGCCGATGAGTGGAATCGATGCGCGAGCCGCGGTCTCGAGCCCCACCAGGCGAAACAGACGGTCGACCGCGACCGCACGGGGCCCCGCGACCTCGGCAAGGCGGCCTCTCGCCATCCGCCTCAGCAGGTCCATCTGCCAGAGCCGCTCCCGCGCAACGAGGTAACCCTGAGCGAAGAAGAGGTCCCGGCTGGACGCTGCCCGCACGTGGGGGACCGCGTGGGCGCCGAAGGTCACGGTGACGGGGGCGTGCAGGCCCGGCAGACGAGCCTGCCCGCCGTACGGAGGCTCGGCCTCCCGCGCCAGGTGATACCCTGCCAGCACGACCACCAGAACGGCGCCGGCAAGGGCTGCGGTCAGAGCGAGCGCTCGGGAAAGGCGCGGTCGAAACGTTACACTACGCCCGAACCACTCGCGGAGAGATCGTTCACCCATGTCCTGCCCCCTTTCCTCTGCCCGGCGCCTCGGAGCCGCTCTGCTGCTGTCCCTCCTGGTCACTCTACCCCGCGCGGGCGCCGCGAACGAATACCTGCTGGTGGCCGGGGAAGACCTGGTCGGCGAAGTCATCCGGGTCCAGGCCCTGCCCGAGGATACCTTCACCGAGATCGGCCAGCGTTACGGGGCGGGGTTCGACGAGATGAAGCTCGCCAATCCGCAGGTGGACGCCTGGCTGCCCAAGGGTACGGTCATCGTCCCGACCCGCTTCGTGCTCCCCAACGCCCCGCGCGACGGAATCGTCTTGAACGTGGCCGAGCTTCGCATGTACCAATACCTTCCGGCCCGCCCTGGAGAGGAGCGGCGGGTCGCGACCTACCCGGTGAGCGTGGGGCGGCTCGACTGGCGCACCCCCCTCGGGACCACGAGGGTGGTGCGCAAGGCGGCCAACCCCATCTGGACGCCGCCGGAGAACATCCGGCGCGAAGCGGCGGCCGAGGGCGAGACGCTCCCGGCCCAGGTCCTTCCGGGCCCGGACAATCCCCTCGGCCCCTACGCCCTCTACCTCGGGGTGCCCGGCTACCTCCTGCACGGGACCGACGAGCGCAAGCAGGCGGGAATCGGCATTCTGGCGACGCACGGCTGCGTGAGGATGTACAACGAGGACGTGGCGACGCTCTACAACCGGACTCCCGTGGGCACACCCGTCCATCTGGTGGACCAGCCGTACAAGGTCGGATGGGGCAACGGGGTGCTGTTCCTGGAGGCGCACCCCCCGTTCGGCGAGGAGTCCGAAGGGGAAGTGCAGCATCTCACGGACATGGTGCAGGTCGTCATGGACGCGACCGCCCAGTACCCGGACTATCCCGTGGATTGGAAGCGTGCCGAGGCCGAGGTCCAGAGGCCGAGTGGGGTCCCGGTGCCGATCGGCCCACGCTGGGCAGGGCGCACCACCACCCCCGGCGCAGCACAAAAAGAAACCCCGCCGCAGCGGGGTTCCCAGAATCATCCGTCCGCGCCCTGAGGCGCAGGCGCGACTACTTGTACATCGACTTCTTGAACATCCGGTCCAGCTTGGCGTTGGTGTCGTTGCAGCACGCCTGAGACTGCTGGGCCGCTTTCGCGGCATTGCTGGCGCTCGACTGAGCATCCAGAGCGGCCTTCTTCGCCTCCTGGGCGATGGTCCGGACTTCGTCCACGGACGACGTCGTCGCACAACCGGCGGTCAGACCGAGGGCGACTGCGAGCATGGATGCTCCGAGCAGTTTGCTCATCATTGGTGCAAAAACCTCCCTTCTCTGCGGTGGATCGCACTGCTCCCCACCTGGCGGTGACGCGTCAGGCTCTTTTAACTGTATCACCCATTCTCCGACTCGGCTACCGGGACCGGCGCTTTTCATTTCCGCGACTGCCCGCCGATAATGGAAGCAGTTCATCCCCAGCCTGCACCGATTCGGGTGCCTGGGGGCCGGCGAGACATGGCCCGGGCTCCGTGACGGCCCACTGGCCACGAGGGCAGAACCCGCATGCCACCCGCACGTGCCTGGCGCCGCCTGGCGGCGGTCATCCCCTTGAGCCTGGTCCTTGCGGTATCCGGGGCCGGGTGCGCCACCGTTCAAGGGCCACCCGACCCCCAGGACCCCTGGGAGGGCTTCAACCGCAGCATGTTCGAGCTCAACCAGACCCTCGACAAGGCACTGATCCGCCCGGTCGCGGAGCTCTACCAGAAAGTGACGCCCGATCCGGTCGATCGGGCGGTGACCAACTTCTTCGGCAATCTGAACGACGTGCTCGTGGTCATGAACGACCTGCTGCAATTCAAGATCGAGCAGGCAGTCTCCGACCTGGGCCGGATCGTCGCCAACACCACGTTCGGCGTGCTCGGTCTGTTCGACGTCGCGACCCGCTTCGGCCTGGAGAAGCACGACGAGGACCTCGGCCAGAGCATGGGGTACTGGGGCATGGACACGGGACCCTATCTCGTCCTGCCGATCCTCGGGCCCTCCAGCCTGCGCGATACCGTCGGCCGGGCGGGCGAGTTCGCCGTGTCGCCCCTCGACGTCTTCGACGGGCCGGCTCGCTGGACCTTGCGGGGAGTACACGCCGTCGATTCGCGAGCCGACCTGCTGAGCGTCACCCGGATCGCGGAGACCGCGGCCCTGGACGAGTACGTCTTCGTCCGCGACGCCTACCTGCAGCGCCGTCAGTATCTGGTCTATGACGGAGACCCGCCGCCGCTCCCCTTCGAGGAGGAGTGAGCGCCGGGGGGATTCGCTCGCTCGCCCCCCTCCTCCGCCTTGGCCTGCTCCCAGGCGGCGTCGAGCTCGGCGGGGCCGGCCTGCCCAGGCCTTCCGTCCAGCAGGGTCTCGAGACGCCGGAACCGGCTCTCGAACCGGGCGTTGGTGCGCCGGAGCGCACCCTCGGCGTCGACGCCCAGGTGCCTGCCGACGTTTACGCAGGTGAACAGGAGGTCTCCGAGCTCGGCCTCGAGGCGCTCGCGCGGTTCTTCGGCCCGCCGCGCGCTCCGCAACTCCTCCATCTCCTCCTCCAGCTTGGCGAGCACCCCCTCCACGTCGGGCCAGTCGAAACCGACCCGGGCGGCGCGGCGCTGCAGCTTCTGCGCGCGAACCAGGGCCGGCAGCGCAAGGCTCACGCCGTCCATCTCGCTCGGTGTGCCCCTGGCACCCCGAGCCCCGCGCTCCGCCGCCTTGTGCGCCTCCCAGGCAAGTGTCTGCTCCCGGGCCGAGGTGACCCGAGCCTCCCCAAAGACGTGCGGGTGCCGGCGCTCCATCTTCTCGCAGGCGCCGCGGGCGACGTCCTCGAAGCTGAACCGCCCCGCCTCCTCCGCCATGCGCGAGTGGAACACCACCTGAAAGAGCAGGTCGCCCAACTCGTCCCGCAGGCCCTCGAGGTCACCCTGGGCGATGGCGTCCGCGACCTCGTAGGCCTCCTCGATGGTATAGGGGGCCACGCTGGCGAAGGTCTGCTCGATGTCCCAGGGGCAGCCCCGCGCCGGGTCGCGAAGCCGCGCCATGATTGCCAGCAGGCGCCCCAGCGAGCCGGAGCGCTGCTCCGGAACGGGCGCCGTTTCCTGGGGTTGGGTCTCGTGCCGTGTGTCGAGGGTTTTCATCGTCGCAGTCCGACGCCCAGGATACGATAGCGGTGCCCGTCCGGGGGGCGTCCGACCGGACCACCGCCGAGGAACTCCGTGAGCCCGAGGTTCCGCCTTTTCAGGATGCCAGCTCGCCGTAGCGCCCGCGAGGGCCGCGCGCGCCCGCCACGGCTGCCGCGGCCTCCCGGCGGCCTCGCCCCCCCGGTCGTCCTCGTCGCCGTGGCGGTCCTCACCCTGTCCGCGTACGGGCCGGCAGCCTCGGGTCTCGCGCAGGCGGACGTGGCGGCCGAGGACGGGACGAGCCTCTCCCGGCAGCGCAGCGTATTCCTGCGGGCCGAGGAGGCCCTGCGCCGGCGCGACGGACCGCTTTACCGGAGTCTGCGGGCCCGCCTCGCCGGTTACCCGCTGGCCCCTTACCTGGACCACGCCGAGATCCGTCAGAACCTCGCGACCGCCGACCCCGGCAGTGTCCACGAGTTCCTCGCCCGCCACGGGGGCACCCCCCTCGCCGATTCCCTCGCACGGGATTGGCTGCGTCTCGCCTCGGACCGGGGAGACAGCCCCGAGGTTCTGCGCACCTATCGTCCGACGAGCGACCCCGACCTTCGTTGCCGCCATCTTTCGGCCCTGCTCCAGGGCGGCGTGGGAGACGCCCTCGGCGAGATGCGCGAGGTCTGGCTCGTGGGCCAGCGACTCCCGGATTCCTGCGCTTCCGTCGTGGACTCCTGGCGCGCTGCCGGGGGACTGACCGACGAGCTCGTGCGCGCCCGCGTTGCCCTCGCGATGAGCGCCGGACAGACCGAGCTCGCACGGGAGCTCTCGCGGACCCTGCCCCCCGGGGAGACCGAGACCATCACGGCCTGGATAGCCCTGCGTGCGGACCCCTCGGCGCTCCCGGCCACCGATGCCCTCGCCGAGGATCGGGCGGACACGAGACGCATCGTCGTCGACGTCCTGGAGCGCTGGGCACGGCGCGACCCCGATGGCGCGGCCGGCGCGTGGGAGATACTGCGGACCCGGTACGCGTTCCCTCCGGAGGACGTCGCCAGCGTTCGGGTAGCCATTGCCCGGGCGCTCGTGCGCAAGGACGACGCCCGTGTCCTCGACTGGCTGACGGCCACCGACCTGCCCCCCGGCGACGGACAGGCTCACGAGGCGGCGGTCCTGAGCGCCCTGCGCCTCGGGCGTTGGGCGAGCGCGCTCGAATGGCTCCAGCGCATGCCCACCCCCATGCGCGACTCCGACCGGTGGCGCTACTGGAAGGCCCGTGCCCTGGCCGAAACGGGCGACAGCGCAGGGGCCGGGTCCTTGTTTGCCGACCTCGCACCCGAATGGAGCGTCTACGGCTTCCTCGCCTCCGATCGGCTCGGTCGAGAGTACTCACTCCACAGCGTGCCCGTGTCCGCGGCGCCGGGGGACCTCGCTCGCGCCGAGGCACTGCCCGGGGTGGAGCGCGCCCGCGAGCTGAGGGTGCTGGGGCGTTCTGCGGACGCACGGCGGGAGTGGGCCCGCCTGCTGCGCGAGCAGCCCGCCGAGCTGCTGCCCGCACTGGCGCTCGTGGCACACCACTGGGGATGGCACGATCAGGCCATCGCCACGCTTGGCCGGGCGCGGGTGTACGGTGACCTGGAGGTCCGCTTTCCTCTCGCCCACCGGGGGTCCGTGACGGCCCACGCCGAAGCGAACGGCGTCGATCCGGCCTGGGCCTACGGAGTGCTGCGTCAGGAAAGCGCCTTCTGGGCCGATGCGCGGTCTCCTGCTGGCGCGATCGGCCTGATGCAGCTGCTGCCCAGCACCGCCCGCGAGGTGGCCCGGCGGCTCAGAGTCCGCGTCGAGGACGCGACCCTCCTCGACTCGGACGTCAACATCCGACTGGGGACGGCCTACCTGGGGCGGCTCCGTGATCGCCTGGGCGGCCACCTGGCACTCGCCACCGCTGCATACAACGCGGGGCCCCAGCGGGTGCGCAGCTGGCTACCCCTCCTGCAGGAGCTCCCGACCGACCTCTGGGTGGAATCGGTCCCGTTTCCCGAGTCCCGCTCCTATGTGCAGAAGGTCCTGGCCTACACGGTCATCTACCGCAGCCGACTCGGGCTGAGCGCCGAGCGTCTGAGCGACCGACTCCCTGCCGTTCGCCCCTTGCCGGTTCCGGCCCCCTGACCCTGAGAAGACCACCGCACCCACGCAACCCGCGGGGGTGGCGCGCCGACCTTGCCGAGCCCGCCACTGCCGGTACGTAAGCGATCGGTTATACTCCGCGCCAAATCGCCAGGCCCGGGCTGCACCCGGGCCGCACACCGGAGAAAATCGTGGCTACCGTCGAGCTCACTCGCGAGAACTTCAAGGACACCATCGACAACAACGGCCTGGTCCTCGTGGACTTCTGGGCCGAGTGGTGCGGTCCCTGCCGAATGTTCGCCCCGGTCTACGAGGACGTCTCCGAGCGGTATCCCGACGCGGTCTTCGGCAAGGTGAACACCGAGATGCAGCGCGAGCTCGCGCAGATGTTCGGGATCCGATCCATCCCCACGCTCATGATCTTCCGGGACCAGATCATCATCTTCTCGCAGCCTGGTGCCCTCCCCAGCTCGGCGCTGGAGGACGTGGTCCAGAAGGCGCAGGCCCTGGACATGGACATGGTTCGCGAGCAGATCGCCAAGCAGCAGGCCAGCAAGGACGCCTGAGCCGTTGCCGGTATCCCGCCGCAGCCTGTACCACGGGCGAATCGTCGACTTCGGCATCGAGTCCATCACCCAACCGGACGGACGCACCCTCGAAATCGAGGTCGTGCGCCACCCCGGGGGGGCCGCCGTGGTCGCGCTGGACGGGAACGGCCGCATCTGCCTGCTGCGGCAGTTCCGGGCCCCGCTCGAGGACTGGCTCTGGGAGCTTCCCGCCGGGAAAATCGACCCTCCGGAACCTCCGGAGGAGACGGCACGCCGGGAACTGGAGGAAGAGGCTGGACTCCGGGCGGGAACTTGGCGTTCCCTGGGCGCCATCGTGACCTGTCCAGGGTTCTGCGACGAGATCCTCCACCTCTATCTCGCGACAGACCTCCAGCCCGCCCCGTCGCGTCCGGAGGACGACGAATTCATCGAAGTGCACTGGTGGCCGCTCGAGCGCGCCGTCGAGCAGGCGAGGAACGGTGGTCTGAGCGACGGCAAGACCGTGGCGGCGGTGCTGCGGGCAGGGGCCCTGCTGGAAGCGGCGCGCTGAGACGTCGCTCCTGCCCCCGAGGTTGGAGCGGCGGTGCGACACCCCTCGGCGCCGCACCGCTTGTTTCCGAAGACTTCTCGGCTCAGGGCGCCGGGGCCCAGGGATTCTGGCGCAACATCCAATCCTGGCTCGAGTCCCGGCCCGGCGGTAGCGTCTCGCTCCCGTAAGCGGGCCACGGCGTCGCCTGGCGGAACTGCTCTTCCATCTCCCGATGCTTTTCCTTGAAGAACTGGTCCATCCCCTCCCGGGTGCGCGGCGTCGCGCTCATGGACTCACCCCAGGGAGCCCCGTAATAGGGCGCCAGCGGTCCCAACGGATAGCCGTTGCGCACGCCGGGACCCCCGTGGAACCGGTCGAGCGCGTCGCGACGAAATTGACGACGCCCCTCGATCCAATCGCGCCGAGCCTGCCCCCAGGGGTCCATGGCCCGGACCTGGGTCTCGACTTCGAGCCTGCGCTGCTCCACGAAGCGGTCCATCTCCTTACGGGACGGAACCCCTTCGGGCTCGGCGGCGTGACCGTTCACGCCCTCGTGCTTCCCGGCCGGATCGGAGGAAGCGGGCGCAACCGTGGTCGCCCGAGCGGCAGGGGCTGATGCGGCCGTGTCGGCGGAAAGCACGACGCTGGCTGAGCCGAGACTCCCCAGCAGCGCGGCGGCCATGGCCCCCGCCAGTACCGTTTTCCTCATGAGCATCTCCTGATCTGGCGTTGCAAGCAGTCTCTTGCGCGCGTTTTCCGCCCCGACGTCCAGGCAACACTGCGGGGCGTGATAGCACGCTAGTAATATTAGTCAAAGCTGATTCTCTCAGGAGAAACCGGGATTCTTTTTGAGCCATGTCATGGTTTTTGAGCCATGTCATGGCAAGCGCCGGTCGCGGACCGGACCCGGGCGGACCGAAGACGCTGCCTGGGGACCCTAGAGCCGCACGGGTTGGAGCAGCAGGGACTCCGCCGTCATCGCGGCGGGCTTGGGAAGGCCGAGCAACTGCAGAACCGTCGGCGCGATCCCGGAGATGCCGCCCCCCGTTCGCAACCGCCAGGGGGTGCTGTCCACGATGAGGCAGGGCACCGGGTACACCGAGTGCTGCGTCTGGGGCGTGCCCGTCACGGGGTCGACCAGCTCGTCGCAGTTCCCGTGGTCCGCGGTCAGGATGACCGAATAACCGGCAGCGATCCCGCGCTCGATGACCCGACCCACCTCCCGGTCGAGGGTTTCCACGGCCTTCAGGACCGCCTCGCGCACGGCGGTGTGGCCCACCATGTCCCCGTTCGCGAAATTCACGACGATGAAGGCATAGACGCCGGTGCCGATCGCCTGGATGACCGTGTCGGCCACCTCCCGGGCGCTCATCTCCGGCTGAAGGTCGTAAGTGGCGACCTTGGGCGAAGGAATGACGACGCGGTCCTCCCCCGGGTGCGGCTCGCCCTCTCCCCCGTTGAAGAAATAGGTGACGTGCGCCGCCTTCTCGGTTTCCGCGCAGTGCATCTGCCGCAACCCCGCCTTGCTGAGGACCTCGGCGAGGGTGACCTTCGGCCGGTCGTGCTCGAAGGCGACGGGCAACCCGTAGGTGGGGTCGTACTCCATCATGCAGGTGATGCGCACCGGCTGGAACCCGCCCCGGTCGAAGTGCTCGAAGTGTGGCCTGAACAGGGCTTCGGCCATCTGCCGGGGGCGGTCCTTGCGGAAGTTGAAGAAGATCACCTCGTCGTCGGGGCGCAGGGGCACGGCGCCCTGGACGACCGTCGGCAGGATGAATTCGTCCGTCTCGCCCTGGGCGTAGGCGGTCTCGACGGCGGCTCGCGCGGAGGGTGCCGATCTCCCCTCCCCCTGCGCCATCGCGAGCCACGCCTTCCGGGTGCGGTCCCAGCGGTGGTCGCGGTCCATGGCGTAGTAACGCCCGGACACCGTGGCGACGGCACCGCCCGCCCCGGTCAGGGCAGCCTCGAGCTCCGGGAGATAGGCGAGGGCCGACTGGGGCGGTGTGTCCCGCCCGTCGGTGATCATGTGAACGAGCGGCCGGACCTCCTTCCTTTTGCACAGCTCGATCAGGGCGAGCAGGTGGTTGATGTGGCTGTGGACGCCCCCGTCGGAGACGAGGCCCGTGAGGTGCATGGGACGGCCCTGCTCCGCCGCGCGCCCTAGCGCCGCGAGCAGAACCGGGTCCTCGTAGAAACTGCGGTCCGCGATCATTTCGTCGATCAGGACCAGGTCCTGGCGCACGATGCCGCCACACCCGAGGATCATGTGACCGACCTCGGAGTTCCCCATCTGCCCGTCCGGGAGCCCCACTGCGAGGCCCGAGGCCTCGAGCACGGTGTGCGGGTGGCGGCTGAAGAGGTCGTCGAAGCGGGGTGTGGACGCTTCGATGACCGCGTTGTTGCGCTTGCCCGGATTCGCACCAAAGCCGTCCATGATGACGAGCAGTACCGGACGGCGGGGGGCTCCGTGGGCGCTGGACATGGGTGACCTCAACCAGTGGACGGGAAAGGGCCCCGGAGGAATTCTTGCACGCCCCGAGGGTCTCACCTCACATACTCAAGGATCGCGCCCGGATCTGGCAACCCCGCGCGGGCACGCGCACTTCGGGGGTTTCCTCCTCGAAAGTGGAGAGCGCTCGCGTTCAGCGACGAGGTCGGGCGCGCCTCTGCTAGAATTTTCCATCAGCCCCGGACTCCCTCCGGGAGGAGACCTCATGGCCCGCACAGCCTCCACCATGCTCGATCTCGGGACATTGGCGCCGGACTTCCGGTTGCCGGACGCCCTGGGGAACTGGTACGCGCTCTCCGACTTCGCAACCTCTCCTGCGCTCCTCGTGGTGTTCATGTGCAACCACTGCCCCTACGTGAAGCACATCCGCTCGGCCCTCGCCGAGCTCGCACGGGAGTATGTGGGGCGAGGGCTCGCCATGGTCGGCATCAATGCCAACGACGTGAGCAGCCACCCCGACGACCGCCCCGCCAGGATGGCCGAGGAGGTGCGGTCCGCCGGCTACGTCTTCCCCTACCTCTATGACGAGAGTCAAGCCGTGGCGAAGGCCTACCGTGCGGCCTGTACGCCCGACTTCTTCCTCTTCGACCGGGAGCGCAAACTGGCGTACCGGGGACAATTCGACGACAGCCGGCCCGGAAACGGCATTCCGATCACCGGGAAGGACCTGCGGGCCGCCCTGGACGCCCTGCTGGCCGGCCGTCCGGTCGCCTCCGATCAGAGGCCGAGCCTCGGCTGCAACATCAAATGGAAGGCGGGCAACGAGCCCGACTATTTCGGCTGACCCTCAGAGAGGAAATACGCCATGAAGAAGACCCTGCTGGCCCTGGTGACCGCTGCGCTGGTGGCCGCCCCCGCCTTTGCCGACGATGTCCAGGCTCGTTTGGAGGCGAGCCGGGCCGCATCGAAGCAACTCCTCGAGGTGCTCCGCGACGAGATGCAGGCCGCGGTGCAGTCCGGCGGCGCGAAGGCAGGCATCGAGGTCTGCCACGAGAAGGCCCAGGCCCTGACCCGGAAGATCTCGGAGGAGCGGGGCTGGCGCGTCGCGCGCACCAGCCAGAAGGTCCGCAACGAGAAGAACGCCCCGGACGCGTGGGAGGCAAAGGTCCTGGAGGAGTTCGCGCAGCGCAAGGCCAAGGGCGAATCGCTCGAGAACATGGAGTTTCACGCCGTGGTCGAGGAAGGGGGCAAGAAGACCTTTCGTTACATGAAGGCACTGCCGATGGGCGGGGTCTGCTCCAACTGTCACGGCCCCGTGCTGAAGCCGGATGTCATCAAGAAGCTCGACGAGTACTACCCCAAGGACAAGGCCCGCGGGTTCCAGGTCGGGGACCTGCGCGGCGCATTCACCATCAGCCAGCCGATGTAGCCCACTCACGAGCCGGGCAGGCAAGCCCCCGGGGAAGCTCCCGGGGGCTTCGCCCGGGATTCCCCTGTGGCCGTGTACTACGGGCGCCCCGTGCGGCGCGTGCTCGAGCGCTTTCCACGTCTCCGGTACCCCATCTGGGTGCTGGAGACGGTCCCCCTGCTCGCCTTCTGGGGCGTGGCGGCATCGCTCTCCCCGGTGCGGGCGAGCCGCCTGGGCCGCTGGCTCCTGGAAAGGCTGGGCCCTCGCCTGCACAAGCAGCGGCACGTCCTGCGCAATCTCGGGATCGCTTTACCCGGGCACTCGCCCGAGGAGCTGGCCCGGGTCGCACGCGAGGTATGGGGAAACCTCGGGGCCGTGATGGGCGAGTATCCGCACCTCGCCACCATCAGCCAGGTCGAGGGCGCTCGCCGGCTCGAGCTCGTTTTCGAGCAAGGGGCCTCGACCCCGACCGCAACGCGGCCCATTGTCATGGTGACCGGCCACCTGGCGAACTGGGAGCTCGTCGCGGGGGCAATGACCGGCCTCCTCGGCATCCCCCTGTCCGTCGTCTACGGCCCGCAGGAGAATCCCCTGGCGGACCGCCTGATCCAGCGCTTTCGCCGGGGACTCCGCTGCGGCCTCGTCGCCAAGGAGGCGAGCATGCGCCAGCTCGTGCGGGAATTGCGTGAAGGCCGGTCGCTCGGCCTGGTCGTGGACCAGCGCGTCGACGGGAGCCCGCTCGTCCCCTTCTTCGGCGTTCCCGCGGCCACCGCCGTGAGCCCTGCGCGCCTGGCCCTGCGCTTCGGCTGCGACCTGGTGCCCGTGCGGATGGAGCGGCTGCCCGACGCCCGGTTCCGGGTGACCTTCACCCCTCCCGTGCCGGTTCCGGAGCGGGGCAATGACGACGAGAAGGCGCTCGAGATGACGCGGCGG
>ERZ1645192.45-NODE-45-length-68995-cov-11.615999_pt1 | contig 68995 bp, 75 predicted proteins | sample MGYA00575354_ERZ1645192 | MGnify/ENA primary metagenome ERZ1645192 (study PRJEB40844, sample SAMN11349763) | freshwater sediment metagenome | isolation source: river sediment | host: Sediment | place: India: Faizupur Khadar , New Delhi | collected 2017-02-21 ... | reverse complement strand
GTCGATATTCATGCTTTCGCCTCCAGCAGCTTCAGGATGAGCGATTCACGCACAAATTTGCCGTAGAGCACCTGCTTGAAGTAGCAGGCGCGGGGATCGTCGTCCACGGCATGGCTGATTTCGTTCACGCGCGGCAACGGCCAGCACCGGCTCATGGCGGTCGTTCTGTCCAAATCCTCCGTCTGGTTTGCTGTCTGGCGCAACGTGCCGCGCGACATCTGGATCATGGCCGATCACGGGGCGCGCAGCCGGGCGCTGCGCAGGCGCGGGCTTTTCCGCCACGACCGGCGCGAGATTGGCGGGCCGCGGCGCGGGCTGCGGCACGACGGCCGGCGTCGCGGGCGCAGGTAAAACGGGCGCAGGCGAGACCGACGCCGGCGCGGTCTGGTGCGGCGCGGGCGCGGCGAACAGCGGCGCGGGATGGCGCTGCGTCTGAAGGACGAGGGCGTTGACCAGAATGCCGCAGATCAGCGCCGCGCCGCCGATCACGCCAAGCGTGGCGGCGGGATAGGCGCGAATGATCCGCATCACGCCGGTCGGCGACGACTTTTGCGCGGCCTTGCCGGGCTTGCGCGGCTCCTTGCGCGGTTTTTGCGCGACGACGAAATCGTAATCGGTGCGGGCGAGAGCTTCAGGCAATTTTCTTCACCATGGCGTCGATGGGAAATTCACTGCGAACCGGCGTAGGGCGCGAGCGGCGCGCCAGGGTCTCGATCTTGCCGGCCGAAGGGCGGCTGACGCGGCAATCGAGCGGCAGGCGCACGTTGAAGCAGGCGCCCTCGCCGGGGCTGCTTTCGACGGCGATGGTTCCGCCATGCAGGCCAACGAGGCCGCGCACCACGGACAGGCCGAGGCCGGTGCCCTCATAGGGGCGGTCGTAGGTGGCGCGCGCCTGGAAGAACGGGTCGCCAAGGCGCGCCATGTCGCCCGCCGTAATGCCGATGCCGGTGTCGGAGACGGAGATCTGCACATTCGCGCCCTCCTGCCGCACCGCGACGACGACGCGGCCGTCGCGCGGCGTGAACTTGACGGCGTTGGACAGGAGATTGATGAGGATCTGTTTGCAGGCGCGCTTGTCGGCAACGATCTCCTCCATCTCGGCCGGATAGGCGCGCACGAGTTCGACGCCGCCATCGGCCGCCTTGAGCCGCACCATGTCGCAGCACAGGTCAACAAGGGGCGCGAGGTCGAAGGGTTCCGGCGTCAGGTCGAAACTGCCCGCCTCGATCTTGGAAATGTCGAGGATGGAATTGACGACCTCGAGCAGGTGGACGCCCGATTCGCGGATGATGTTGGCGTATTCGCGCTGCTTGAGCGGATTGACCGGCGCAAGATCCGGATTGCCGAGCATTTCCGAGAAACCGATGATGGCGTTGAGCGGCGTGCGCAGCTCGTGGCTGACATTGGCGAGGAAGCGGTCTTTCCAGAGATTGGCGCGCTCGGCGGCGGCGCGGGCCGCCTCGATTTCCTGCTCATGCTGCTTGGCGCGCGTCACGTCGCGCAACACCGAGACGACGGCGCAGCCGTCATTGTGGATGTCGCTCGTCTGATCGCTCTGGCGCGCGCGCAGCTCCACCCAGGAAAACAGCGGCTCGTCGAAATCGCCATGGCTGGAGGGAACGGCGCCCGTGCGCAGGCGGAAAATGCAGGCGACCGTCTGGGCCGCATTCGCCGCATCGGCGATCGCCTTGAGGAAGATCGGCCGGTCGGCGACATGGATGCGCTCGAAAAAGGCGCGGCCCGTCAGCTCGCGCGGCGGCAGGCTGAAGACCTCCTGACTGGAGGCGCTGGCGAAAAGCACGGCGCCGGAACGGTCATGGCGCAGCACGACGTCGCCGATGACGTCGGACAGCAGGCGATAGCTGGCCGCGCCGGCCTGGGCCATGCGGCGGCGCAATTCCTGCAGCCGCGTCGCCGACCAGGACAGCGACGTCGCGTAGGCCAGAGCCGGGATGATGAACAGATTCAAATTCTCCGCCGCATCCGCTCCATCGGCCAGGTGGCCGAAGCGCGCCGCGACGATGACGGCGAGCGCGGTGAGCGCGCCGCCGAGGCCGCTGACGAGAATGAGCACGGTGTTGAGCGAAATCAGCGCTTCGAGCGGCGCCAGCACCAGCCAGGCGAGGAAGGCGAGCGAGCCGGCGCCGTCAACGACGCCCATGGTCGCGCCGAGCGCGAGGACGCCGCCGACGCAAATGGTCTGCGCGACAAGCAGGTTGCCGGTGCGCGCGACAATGGCGACGGCCGCCAGCGGCAGCATCATCCAGACGAAGGCGAGCGTCTCGCCGGGCGTCGGGCGACCGGCGACGGCGAAAAAGATCGGAATGAGCGTCAGCACGACGACGCCCGCCGCCAGATGGCCGGCGATGAACGTCTCGTGGCGGGCGCGCTCGATCGCGCATTCCCTGACGCTTGGATGAACCAAGGTCGCGATCTGGCCCTGCAGGCTGGTGAAGATACTCACACTCAACTCCGAGACGCGGCTCGTCGCGACCGCGGTTTGTTCGGAGAGCAGATTCGCAGGATCGGCTTAAGAGATCGCAAAATCTTGGCATTCAAGCCGCGACGAATGCAAAAAAGGCCGCCGGACGAGAGCGCCCGCCGGCCACATCCTCGCCGCATGGTTTAGGAAAGGTGCACAAGGCGGCGGCAGCCGGCCCCGTCATGGTTAGCGAGCCCTGAATTCGAAACGCGCGATTCGACCATCCATTTTGACCGGAGTTTGAATCGAATGCGGCAAGATGGCCTCACATCGGCTCAGGACGAGCAGCGTTTGGGCAAGGCGTGAAGCGCAATGTTTTTTCTTTTCAGATGCGTCTTCTGGCTCGGGATCGTGTTCTACCACATGCCGTGGAGCGATGGGGCGCGACCGGCGCAGGATGCGCGCGCGGCGCTGAGCGACCTCGGCGTCTCGGCGGCGAAATCACTGGCCGATCAGGCGCAGGCGGCTTGCGTCAAGGCGCCGCGCGATTGCCTGGCGGCGGCGGCCAAGCTCGGCGCGGACGCGCCCTCGCCGTCGCGCTCATCGCTGCGCGACGACGACAAGCGGCCGGAATGGCGCGGCGCGGCGCAAAAGCAGACGCAGACGCAGACGCAGACGCAGATAAATTTGCGTTCGCATCCGGCAAAGTGATAGCCCTTCTCGGGAAAATCGGCTCTCACACCTCGCGATCACATGGCGCTGCAAGACATTCTCGACGATTTCGCCCTGCTGGACGAATGGGAAGACCGCTATCGCTACCTGATCGAGCTCGGCCGCGCGCTCGAACCGCTGCCCGATGCAGCGCATAACGACGTCAACAAGGTGCGCGGCTGCGCCAGCCAGGTCTGGCTGGAAACGCGCGTCGAGCGCGACGCCGCCGGCGCTCCCGTGCTGTATTTCCGCGGCGACAGCGACGCCCATATCGTGCGCGGCCTCGTGGCGCTGACGCTGGCGCTGTTCTCCGGCCAGCGCGCCGCCGACATTGCCGGCATCGACGCGCTCGGCGTATACCGCGATCTCGGCCTAGCCGAGCATCTGACGCCGCAACGCTCCAACGGCGTGCGCGCCATGATCGAGCGCATCAAGGCCGACGCCCGCGCCGCGCTGGCCTGAGCTTGTCAATCGGGTGAAATCGTCGGGCGGTAGTCGTCCGCGCCCCAGGAGCGCAGGCCCTTGCCGCGCGCTGGCCCGCGCGCCTCGCACGCCAGGCCGTAATGTCCGGCGAGCCGCCCGAGCGCCAGCCCAAGGACGATGCGGGCTGCGCGCGGCGGCCAGCTTCGTTCGCGCTCGATCAGCTCCAGCCCCTTGAGGAAGCCGCAGACGTCGAGCAGCAGTCCGGCGAAATCGTCGCCGACGGCGTCGAGCGCCCGGCGCGCGCGCTGGCGCGCGGCGACGACAACCTCCGATTGATGCGCCCCGCCCTGCCCACGCGCCCCCGAGGCGACGCTGGCGCTCCAGTTGGCGGTGACGCGTGGCAGCATCTGCGCCGCCGTGAGATCGCGGCGCAATCTCTCGCCGGCCTCGAAGCGGGCGGCGTCGAGCAGCGGCCGCCCCAGCTTGTCCTTGCGCCGCGCCAGCCAGAGCAGCGGGCTCTCGCCGTCATCGAGGCAGACGCCCTGCCCCGACGTCTCGTCCACGACACGGCGCAGCGGGCGATGCTGCGCCAGAAAGGCCTGTTCCGCATTGTTCTCGCCCAGGCGACGCGCCCGCGCGACGCCCTCGGCCGTCGCCATTGCGCGGCGCGCGACGCCTTGGCCGCTCCAACCGATCAGGCCGTCGCGCGCCAGCGTTTCCAGCGTGGCGGGCGCAGCGCTGGCGACCCGCATGGTGACGCCGCGCCGGGAGGCGAAAACCGCCAGTTGCGGCAATCCGGGCGCGTCGGAAGCGCCGGCGTATGCGCCCGGCTCGGCCAGGACGCGCAGCAGCCTGTCCGCGGCGCGGCGCTCGGCGTGCGTTTGCGCAGCTGCTGAAACGAATGAACGAACGGGCGCGCCCGGCGCAGCCCCAACGCCAGAAGGCGAAGATTGCATGACTCTCTCCTACACGACAGGCGATCGGCGCCTGCTGGCGAGAGTCATACTAGGTTTTTTGTCCTAAACAAGGACTATTGTCTTTTTTGTGGATACAAAAAACCGCCCGACGCTGGCGCGGGCGGTTTTTTCGTTTCGGCGCGCGCCTGACGTTCAGCGCTTGCGGCGGCGCTGCTGGCCGAGGCCCATCTGCTTGGCGAGGTTGGAGCGGGCCTGCGCGTAATTGGGCGCCACCATCGGGTAATCCGGCGGCAGACCCCACTTATCGCGATAGTCCTCCGGCGACATATTGTATTGCGTGCGCAGATGACGCTTCAGCGACTTGAACTTCTTTCCGTCCTCAAGACAGATGATGTAGTCGTTGGTAATCGACTTCTTCGGCGCGATGGCCGGCTTCGGCGCTTCAACCACAATCGGGGCCGCGCCCGCAGTGACGCGCAGCAGCGCCGCATGCACTTCGCCAATCAGCGCAGGAAGCTCGCTGGCCGGCACGGAATTATTGCTGACATAAGCGGAGACAATATCGGCGGCGAGCTCGATAAAGGTCGTGTCGGATGCATCGTTCATATTCGTTCGCCTTGTTGATTCAAACTGGATTTTTCATGCGCGCGATTCGCGCATCACAATGGCAAATTCCTATTTTAAAATAGTTTACCACACAAGTGTAACAATACAATCTGAATTGGTAAACTTTAACAAACGCAGTCTTTGCTGTATTTTTGCGACGCGATATCGACGCTTCGCGCCGCCCCCTTATTTTTTGGCCGCCGATATCTTATATGCTTAATTTTAATCGGGATTCATTGCCCGAAGGTGGCGTGGGAAGGAAGAATCATGGCAAAAAATGGCGAAAAATTAGGCAAATCCGACGATGAATGGCGCGCGCTGCTTACGGATGAACAATATCGCGTGACGCGGCGTCATGGAACCGAGCGCGCCTTTACAGGGCCGAATTGGGACCAGAAAAAAGCTGGCCAATATTCCTGCGTCTGCTGCGGTCAAGTTCTGTTCGAGTCCGGGACGAAGTTCGATTCCGGCACTGGCTGGCCGAGTTTCTACGCGCCTGTCGCACCCGATGCTGTCGAGGAACATGCGGACAATACGTTCTTCATGCGGCGCACGGAAATTCGCTGCGCGCGTTGCGACGCGCATCTCGGCCATGTATTTCCCGACGGCCCGCCGCCGACCGGGCTGCGCTATTGCATGAACGGCGCCGCCCTGACCTTCACGCCCGAGAACGATTGAGCCGTCATGCCGACCCGACCCAAACCCGCGCCGCAGCCGCCCGTCGCTGAGCGTCGCCCGCAAAGCCGCACCGTGCACGGCGTCGTGCTGCACGATGATTACGATTGGCTGCGCGCCGGGAACTGGCAGGAGGTGCTGACGGCGCCGGACGCGCTTCCGGGCGACATCCGCGCCTATCTCGACGCCGAAAACATCTATGCAGAGGCTCTGCTTGCGCCGCTGCGTCCCTTGCGCCGGTCGTTGAAGAAGGAATTGCGCGGCCGCATCAAGGAGAGCGACGCCGAGCCGGCGCTGCCCGACGGGCCGTGGCTCTATTCGACGCGGTTCCGCAAGGGCGGCGAATATGAAGTGTTTTGTCGTGCGCCGCGCGACGGCGGGCGCTCGCGCATCCTGTTCGACGGCGACAGGCAGGCCGAGGGCAAGGCCTTTTTCGATCTCGGCGCGCTGGCCGTCTCGCCCGACCATGCCCTGCTGGCGTGGAGCGCCGACGAACTCGGCTCGGAATTCTACACGATCCGCGTGCGCGACCTGGCGACAGGCGAGGATCGCGCCGAGGCGATCGAACGCACGGACGGGGCGATTGTCTGGACCGCCGATTCTGCGGCCTTCTATTATGTTCGGCTGGACGAAAACCATCGCAGTTCGCAAGTCTTCCGGCACCGACTGGGCAGCGACCCGTCAAGCGACGAACTCGTGTTCGAAGAGCTTGAGCCGCGCTGGTTCGTCAACATTCGCCGCACGCTGTCGCGCGCCTTTGCGGTCGTGACGGTGCGCGATCACGATTCCTCCGAAAACCACCTGATCGACCTGGCGCAGACCGATGCGCGGCCGCGGTTGATCGAACCGCGACAGGACGGCGTGCGCTACGACGTCGATCATCGCGGCGTGCATCTTTTCATTCGCACCAACGCCGACGAAGCGGAGGATTTCAAGATCGCCTGCGCCGATCTCGAAACGCCCTCGCGGCCGCATTGGCGCGATGTCGTCGCGCATGAGAGCGGGCGCATGATCGTGCAGATGCGCGTGCTGGCGCGCCATCTTGTCTGGGTCGAGCGCGTCGACGGCCTGCAGCGCATCGTCGTGCGCGATTTCGACACGGAGCAGGACCGCGTCATCGGCGTCGACGAGGAAACCTACCATCTCGGCCTGGAGCATTGGCTCGAATTCGACGCTACTATCCTGCGTTATCGCTATTCGTCGATGACGACGCCGGACGAGATCTGGGACATCGATCTCGAGACGCATGCGCGCGTGCTGCGCAAGCGCATGGAAATTCCCAGCGGCCATGATCCCGCCGCCTATGTGGCCGAACGCCTGTTCGCCACCGCGCCGGACGGCGAGCGCGTGCCGATTTCGCTGTTGCGCCGCAAGGACGAAATCGGCCCGCAACCGCTGCTGCTCTATGCCTATGGCGCCTATGGCTACGCCATGCCGGCCAGCTTCAGCGCCAACCGGCTGTCGCTCGTCGACCGCGGCTTTGCCTACGCCATCGCCCATGTGCGCGGCGGCACGGATCGCGGCTGGGCCTGGTACCGCAACGGCAAGCTCGACAACAAGCCGAACACGTTCAGCGATTACATCGCCTCGGCGCGCCATCTCGTCGCCTGCGGCGTCACCGAACCCAGGCGCATCGTGGCGCAGGGCGGCAGCGCCGGCGGCATGCTGATGGGCGCTATCGCCAATCTGGCGCCGGACCTGTTCGGCGGCGTCATCGCCGACGTGCCCTTCGTCGACGTGCTCAACACGATCCTCGACGGCAGCCTGCCGCTGACGCCGCCGGAATGGCTCGAATGGGGCAACCCGGTCGAGAACGAGACGGCCTTCGAGACGATCCGCTCCTATTCGCCCTACGACAACGTCAAGGCGCAGGATTACCCGGCGATGCTGATCCTCGCCGGGCTCACCGATCCGCGCGTGACCTATTGGGAGCCGGCGAAATGGGCGGCCAAGCTGCGCGCGACCATGACCGGCGGCGGCCCCGTTCTGCTCGTGACGAACATGACGGCGGGCCACGGCGGCGCGTCCGGCCGGTTTGACCAGCTCGACGAAATCGCCTTGACGCAGGCCTTCGCCCTCGCCTGCGCGGAGGGCAAGCTCGCGCCGCCTCGCGCCTGAAAAGCCCGGCAGGCCGCGCCGCGGCCTGCCCAATCCGTCGTTACTTGCCCTTCTCGATATAGGCTTTCAGCGCCGCCATCGACGGAAAGCGCAGCACGCCGCTTTCGTTTTCCGCCTCGATCGAGCCGTCCGAATACATGACATAGGCCGTGCCAGCCGCCGAATAGCGGCCGATGACGGTCGGCTGCGGCTTGTCGAGGCCGATCTCGGCCAATGCGGGCTCGGGCGGCGCGGGCGCAGGTTCGGGCGCAGGCGCCGGCGTCGGATGCAGCGCGAGCGGTTCGGCCAGCGCTTCATCAAGCCAATCGACGGTGGGACGCAGCGGCGCGGGCTCTGGCTCGGGCGGCGCGACAGGCGCCTCCGGCTTGGCCGGCTCAAGCGACGGCATGCCAGCTACGCCCGCAGTCTCGGGCGTCGTTTCAGGCGCAGGCTCGGCTTTGGCCTCCGCCGTCGGCTTCGGCTCAAGCTTGGCGGCCGACTGAGGTTCGGGCCGGGCTACAGGCGCGGGAGCCGCTGGCCTCTCCTGCCTGGGCGCGGGTTTGGGCGCGGGTTGGGGCGCGGGTTTCGGCTCAGCAGCGCGTTGCGGCGCGGCGATTTCCGCTTCAGCCGCCGGCGGCTGTTCGGGAGCCGGAAAAATTGGCTCTGCTTCCGCCAGGACCGACGGCGCGACGACAGGCGGGCGATATTCGGCCGCGGCCCGCGCTGCGGCCGCTTCGACCGCCAGTTCGGCTTCGGCGGCCAGACGGGCCGGATCGGGCTCCGGTGCGGATTGCGGCGCGGGTTGCGGCGCAGGGGCCAGCGGCGGGACAACATCAGCGACCGACGCGGGCTGCGGCGCGGGCGTGCGGGCCGCCTGCTCGAAAGCGGCGAGCAAGGCCTCGATCCTGGAGATCGCCACGGCGATCGCGAAGGTGACGACGCCGCCGGCGATCAGGCTCGAGCCTGAGATGACCGCAGTCCAGCCACGCTCGTTCAGCACCTGCCCAAGGCCCGACCAGAGCCAAGAGACGCCGATGACGATAAGGAGGCCGGCTGCGGCGAAAACCAACCGTTGCATCATTGCGAAAAATCCACGCAGCTACAGAAAAACAAACGTTTACGGCATTAAGGTTAACCCGAGTTGAAGCAGCCAGCAAAAAAAGTGGCCTGCCGGACCGTTGCCCTGACCCCGCGCCGCCACTAGTTTAGCGCACACAGCCGACGCGCCTGCGGGAGCGGCGGCGCGCTGAATTTTCGCTTGTCACTCAGGAGAATCGCATGTCCTTCAAACTCGACCCGCTCCCCTACGCCTACGACGCGCTTGCGCCCTACACCTCGGCCGAGACGCTCGAGTTTCACCACGACAAGCATCACGCCACCTATGTCACGAACGCCAACAACCTGATCAAGGGCACCGAGTTCGAAGGCAAGTCGATCGAGGAGGTCATCAAGGCCTCGCACGGCAAGAACGTTCCCGTGTTCAACAATGTCGCCCAGCACTACAACCACCACCATTTCTGGCTGTGGATGAAGCCGAACGGCGGCGGCAAGATTCCGGGCAAGGTCGAAAAGGCGCTGCTCGAGACCTTCGGCTCGATCGACAAGATGAAGGAAGACTTCGCGCAGGCCTGCGTCACGCAGTTCGGTTCGGGCTGGGGCTGGCTCGCCGTCAAGAACGGCAAGATCGAGCTGATCAAGACCTCGAACGCCGACAACCCGCTGACGCAGGGCGCTTCGCCGATCCTGACCTGCGACGTGTGGGAGCACGCCTATTACATCGACTTCCGCAACCGTCGCGCCGATTTCGTCAAGGCCTTCGTCGACAATCTCGTGAACTGGGAATATGTCGAGGCCATGTACGAAGCCGCGACCAAGTAAGCGGCGTCGCCAAGGGTTTCGTCAAAGGCCCGCGCTTTTCGCGGGCCTTTTTCATGCGTCCCTGCCAGCTTCGGCAAAGCGCGCCAGCCGCGCATTGGCGCGCGCCAGCGTCCGCGTGAAAGCGTCAGACAGCAGAAAGGCCAGCTCGCGCTCGCGGCTTGCCGTTACGGGATCAAGGCGCCTGAGCTCGTCATCGACATGGCCGGGATGGCACATGACGAGATGGCGCGCGCCGGGGCTGGCCAGATAGCGGGCGAAATCGGCGGCATAGTCGCGCGACGCGTCAAAACTGGAAAAGCCGGAAAAGCCGTCGTTGAGAGCGAATCCGGCGCGACGCGCGGCAGGCGCGAAGCCGCGCCCGAGCAAGGCGACGCCGAGCGCCTTCTTCAACTCCACGCCGCGCAGCAGCGCCCGCCACGGCCGATCGGCGCTGTCGCGCAGCCAGAGCTTGCCGGCAAGGCCGCGCCGCGTCAGCTCCGCCAGAACGGGCTCGGCGATTCCTGGCAGGATTTGCACATGCTGATGGCCGTCGAGAAAATCCGGCGGGCGGCCGTAATGCGCCGCGAAGGCGTCAAGCTGGCGGGCGATCTCGGCGGCAATCTCGGAACCCGGCAAAGTCCCGCGCCGCGACGCCGACATGAGCGTCGCAATCGACGGCAGGCGGCCATCGGGCGCGAGCCCCGGCATGGGACCGAGCGGCGACCCGAGCGTCAGGTTGAAATGCAGGCCGACATCGGCATGGTCCGCGACGGCGTGCAGGGCGTCCGCCTCCTGCGGCCAGCCGGCTTGCGTCGTCATGACGCTCGTGGCGCTGAGGCGACGCGCGGCGAGCGCCTCGCGGATGCCGCGCGAGACGGCGGGCGACAGCGCATAATCATCGGCGCAAAGAACGAAGCGAAACGGCGCGGCGGGCATGTCAGGAGTTCCGGCTGCGAGGTTCGCGACATTAGCGGGCCACAATGTCGGGGCAAGCACAATGCGCGCGGCTTGCTTAAATAGGCCGGCGCGCCTAGGCATAGGCTGATCTCCGCGCGAAACCCGGACCCTCGCGATGCAATTCAACACACCCCTTCCGTCCGAGCCGGAATTGTCGGTGGTCGTCCCCGTTTTCAACGAGGCGGGCAATGTCGGGCCGCTGCTCGCCCGCCTGAAGCCGGTGCTGGAGAGCTGCTCACGGTCGTTCGAAGTGATTTTCGTTGACGATGGATCCTCGGACGCGACGCTCGAAACCGTCAAGGCGGAGAACGCCCGCGACCCGCGCGTGTGCGCCGTGTCCTTCAGCCGCAATTTCGGCAAGGAGATCGCCATCGCCGCCGGTCTCGACCATGCGGCGGGCAAAGCCGTCGTCATCATGGACGCCGACCTGCAGCATCCGCCGGAGACGATCCCGGCCTTCGTCGCCAAATGGCGCGAGGGCTTTCAGAATGTCTATGGCCAGCGCACGCATCGCGCCACGGACAGCGCCTTGCGGCGCATGCTGACGCAGCGCTTCTACGACCTGTTCCGCGCTTTCGGCGAGACGGGCCTGCCGGAGGGCGCGGGCGATTTCCGGCTGCTCGACCGCCGCGCCGTCGAGGCGCTCTTGACCATGCGCGAGCGCGCGCGGTTTTCGAAGGGGCTTTACGCCTGGGTCGGCTTCAAGTCGGTCGGCGTGCCGTTCGAAGTCGCCGAGCGCATGCACGGCGAATCGAAATATTCCTATCGCAAGCTGACGCGCTTCGCGCTCGACGGGCTGATGTCGTTCTCGACGCTGCCGTTGAAAGTGTGGACCTATATCGGCCTGTTCATCTCGGGCTTCGCCTTCGCCACGGCGCTGTATTTCATCCTGCGCACCATGCTGTTCGGCACGGACGTGCCGGGCTACGCCTCGCTGATCACGTCGGTGATGTTCTTTGCCGGCGTGCAATTGCTGTCGCTCGGCGTGCTCGGCGAATATATCGGCCGGATTTTCGCCGAGGTGAAGCGTCGTCCGCTGTATGTCGTCGCCGAGCGCATCGGCGCCCTCGACAGCGCCGCGCCGGAAGAGGACCATCCCGTGCCCGCGCGTCATCACCGCAGCGGCTGAGCGGCGATGTACAAGCACCTTCTCTCCGTCGGCGGCTTCACGCTGCTGTCGCGCGTCACCGGCTTCCTGCGCGACGTGCTGCTCGGCGCGATCCTCGGCGCGGGCGCTCTGGCCGACGCTTTCGTTATCGCATTCCGCCTGCCCAATCATTTCCGCGCCATTTTCGGCGAAGGCGCCTTCAACGCCGCCTATGTGCCGACCTATGCGCGCGCGCTGGAGCAGGACGGCCCGGCGGCGGCGAAAAGTTTCGCCAACCAGATCTTCACCCTGCTCGCCTTGTCGCAACTCGTGCTGCTCGCCGTCGCCTGGCTGACGATGGACGGGCTCGTCGCGCTGCTGGCGCCGGGCTTTCGCGACAATCCGCAGACCTTCGAACTGGCGGTGTCGCTGACGCGCATCACCTTTCCCTATCTGATGTTCGTCACGCTGGTGACGCTGCTGTCGGGCACGCTCAACGCGCATCGCCGCTTCGCCGCGGCGGCCGCCGCGCCGGTGCTGCTCAATCTGGCGATGATCGCGACGCTGGCGCTCGCCTTCCTGTTCCCCAACGCGGCCTATGCCGCGGCCTGGGGCGTGGCGTTGGCGGGCGCGCTCGAATTGGCCTTGCTGATCGGCGCGGCGATGCGCGCGGGCGTAATGACGCGGTTTTCGCGCGTCATCTTCAAGGGCGACGTGGCGCGCTTCTTCAAGACGCTTGGTCCCGCCGTCATCGGTTCGGCCGGCGTGCAGATCGCCATGTTCGCCGACACGATCATCGCCTCGCTGCTGCCGTCGGGCTCGGTGTCGTCGATCTATTACGCCGACCGCATCTATCAATTGCCGATCGGCGTCATCGGCATCGCCGCCGGAACCGTGCTGCTGCCTGAGATGAGCCGGCGCTTCGCGGCGGACGATTCGCAAGGCGCGTTCCGGGCGCAGAACCGCACGTCGGCGCTGACCATCGCTTTGGCGATGCCGTTCCTCATCGCCTTCCTGATGATCCCCGACGTGATCATGCGCGGCGTCTTCCTGCGCGGGCAGTTCGACGCGGCGGCGGCCGCCGCGTCAGCCAATGTGCTGGAGGCTTACGGGCTCGGCCTGATCGCCGTCGTGCTGATCCGCTCGGCGGTGGCGAGCTTCCAGTCGCAGGGCGACACAAAGACGCCGATGGTGGTTTCGCTCATCGCCGTCGCCGTCAATGTCGTGCTGAAATTCGCGCTCTACACGTCGCAGGGCGCGGCGGGTCTGGCGCTCGCCACAGCGGTCGGCGCCTGGGTGAATTTCGGCCTGCTCGCCATTCTGGCGCTGCGGCGCGGGCTGATGGCGCCGGACCTCGACTTCGGCAAGACCGCCGCGGCCGCCTGCGCCGCCGGGCTGCTGCTGGCGCTGACCGCCGAAGCCGCCTATGCGCCGACCTACCGGATCGCCGCGATGATCGGCTTGCCGGTGCATATCGGCCATCTCGCCCTGCTCGGCCTCGTCGGCGCGCTGGTTTATGGCCTTGCGCTTTACGCCGGCCTGCTCGTCGGCGGCGTACGGCTGCGTCGCGCGCGGGGGACGGGCGAGGCGACGCAGGAGGCCCAATGAAGGCCAAGGATATTCACGCCAAGCGCATGGCGGAAGACCCGGCCTATCGCGATGCCTATGATACGCTCGATGAAGAATTCGCGCTGGTCAACGCTCTCATTCAGGCGCGCACGCGCGCGCATCTTTCGCAGGCGCAAGTCGCAAGCCGAATGGGAACGACCGAAAGCGCCATTTCCAGACTCGAAAGCGGCCGCGTGAAACCTTCAACGCGTACGCTCGAGCGCTATGCGCGCGCGACCGGCCATCGTCTTCACATCCATCTCGAACCCGCCTCGAACTGACGAGTTTATTTCGCCAGTTCGTCGAGGATGCGCGCCCAGGAGCGCGCGCCTTTGCGGAAGGACGACAATTCGTATTTCTCGTTGGGCGAGTGGATGCGGTCGTCGTCGAGACCAAAGCCGACCATCAGGCTCTCCATGCCGAGATCGCGCTTGAACGCGCCGACGATGGGGATGGAGCCGCCGCAGCCGGCGAGCACCGGCTCGACCTCCCATTCCACCGCCAGCGCGCGGCGGGCGCGCGCCAGCGCCTCCGAGGCGATGGGCAATTGCAGCGCGCCGGACGCGCCATACGACACGAATTCCGCTCGGCAGTCCGCCGGCAGGCGGGCGCGGACGAAGTCGCGGAAGGCCGCGACGATGGCCGTTGCGTCCTGCTTGCCGACAAGGCGGAAGGAGAATTTGGCGCTGGCCTCAGCCGGCAGCACCGTCTTCGAGCCCTTGGCGGTATAGCCGCCGTAGATGCCGTTGACGTCGCAGGTGGGGCGCGACCAGATTTTTTCGAGGATCGAGCGGTCAACCTCGCCCGCCTCCTCGCTCAGGCCGAGATCGGCAAGAAAGGCGCGTTCGTCGAAAGACAACGAGCGCCATTGCTCGGCGATCTCCTCCGGCAATTCCTCGACGCCGTCGTAGAAGCCGGGAATGGTCACGCGGCCGTTTTCGTCATGCAGATCGCCAATGACGCGCCCGAGCAGATGGATGGGGTTGACGACCGGCCCGCCGAACATGCCCGAATGCAGGTCGCGGTTCGGACCGTGGATGGTCACTTCCTCAAGCACGAGGCCGCGCAGCATCGTGGTGATGGCCGGCGTCGTCTTGTTCCACATGCCGGTGTCGCAGACGAGCGCGACATCGGCCGCCAATTCCTGCCTGTTGGCGTCGAGGAACGCCGGCAGCGACGGCGAGCCGGTCTCCTCCTCGCCCTCGAACAGGATGGTGACGTTGCAGGGCAGACCGCCGGTTTCGTGAAAGGCGCGGCAGGCCTCGACGAAGGTCATCAGCTGGCCCTTGTCGTCGGCGGCGCCGCGGGCGACGATCTGCGTCGCGTCGCCGTCGCCGACGAGGCGCGGCGCGAAAGGATCGGTCTGCCACAGATCGAGCGGATCGGCCGGCTGCACGTCGTAATGGCCGTAGAACAGCACATGCGGCGCGTCGCGGCGATTGGCCCTGGCGTGGGCGACGACCATCGGATGGCCGGGCGTGTCGCGGACGCTCGCCTCGAAGCCGATGCCATTCAGGTGATCGGCCAGCCAGTCGGCGGCGCGGCGGCATTCGCCCTTGAAGGCAGGATCGGTCGAAACGGACGGGATCGCCAGCAAGGCGAACAGGCGTTCGAGCGCCGCGTGACGGTTGTCGTCGAGCTTGCCCAGAACCGTTTCGATCGTCGCCATATCCGCCTCGCAAGCGCCTTGAATCACTTGCGAGGCTAGCAGGCCGAAGCGCGCCTGTCGCCTCGCCCTATTTCATGCCGCCGAGCACGCCGCGCAGGATGGCGCGGGCGACCTGCGTGCCGATGGAGCGGGCCGCCGATTGCGTCGCCGAGCGGATGATGAGTTCACCGGTCGACATGCGCTGGCGCTTGCCGCCGGAAGCCGAACCGCCGCCGAAAATGCCGCCGAGCGCGCCGCCGATCGTGTCCATGATGCCGCCGCCGGCGTCAGCCTCGACCGACTCGGGCGCACCGGCGTCGTTCATGCGCCCTTGCGTGCGGTCGCGCAGCATTTCATAGGCCGACTCGCGATCGATGGCGGTTTCGTATTTGCCGACGAAGGGGCTTGTCTTGACGATGTCGGCGCGCTCGGCCGGGGTGATCGGCCCGACGCGTGAGCCGGGCGGCGCGATCAGCGTGCGCTTGGCGATTTCCGGCACGCCGCCCTTCTGCAGCATCGAGACGAGCGCCTCGCCGACGCCGAGTTCGCCGATGACCTTGGCCTCGTCGAGCGCGGGATTGTCGCGGAAGGTTTCCGCCGCCGCCTTGACCGCCTTCTGGTCGCGCGGGGTGAAGGCGCGCAGGGCGTGCTGGATGCGGTTGCCGAGCTGGCCGAGCACGGTCTCCGGCACGTCGAGCGGGTTCTGCGTGACGAAGAACACGCCGACGCCCTTCGAGCGAATGAGGCGCACGACCTGCTCGATGGCGGTCAGCAGCGGCTTGGGCGCATTGTCGAACAGCAGATGGGCTTCGTCGAAGAAGAAGACGAGCTTCGGCTTGTCGGCGTCGCCGACTTCCGGCAGGCGCTCGAACAATTCCGACAGCATCCACAACAGGAAGGTGGCGTAGAGCTTCGGGCTGCGCATCAGCCTGTCGGCGGCGAGCACGTTGATGAAGCCGCGCCCGTCGCGGTCGGTGCGAATGAAATCCATGATGTCGAGCGCCGGCTCGCCGAAGAACGGCACGGCGCCCTGATTTTCCAGCACCAGCAATTGCCGCTGGATGGCGCCGACGGTGGCGCTGGCGACATTGCCGTATTGCGCCGTCAGGTCGCCGGCATTCTCTGCGAGGAATTGCAGCAGCGCGCGCAGGTCCTTGAGGTCGAGCAGCGGCAGGCCGCGATCGTCGGCGACGCGGAAGGCGATGTTGAGCACGCCTTCCTGCGTGTCGTTCAGTTCGAGAATGCGGGCGAGCAGCAAGGGGCCCATGTCGGAGACGGTGGCGCGCACCGGGTGGCCCTGCTCGCCGAACAAGTCCCAGAACACGACCGGGAAATTGTCGGCGACATAGGGCGCGCCGATCTGCTCGCCGCGCGCGACGAAAGCCGGCTTGGAATCGCCCGGCATGGCGATGCCGGCGAGGTCGCCCTTGACGTCGGAGGCGAAGACCGCCGTGCCGGCATTGGAAAAGCCTTCCGCCAGAACTTGCAGGCTCACCGTCTTGCCGGTGCCGGTGGCGCCGGTGACGAGGCCGTGGCGATTGCCGAGCGCGAGGGTGAGATATTCGAAGACGTCGCTCTTGCCGACGAGAATCTTGCCGGGAACGTTTCTGGGATCGTCGACCATGAGACTTTTCCGCGCCTTGGCGCGCCGGACGGCGCAAATCGCGCGTTTTATAGGCCATCGCGGGCTGGCGCGCCACAGGCGGAGCTTGCCTCGCCGGGCGAAATGGGCTGCATTGCGCCCGATTCAAACCGTCCGCAGGGAGCCATGGCAATGGAAGGACTGATCGCCCGCGTCGCCGAAAGGGCCAATCTCGACAACGATACGGCGCGCAAGGCCATTGCGACCATGCTGAACTTCCTCGTCGAGGAAGGGCCGAAGCACGAAGTCGATGAATTGCTCGACGCCATTCCGCATGCCCGCGAAGTCATGGCGGCGGAGGCCGGCGCGCCGGCCAAGGCCAGCCTGCTCGGCGGATTGCTCGGCGCGATGGGCGGCGGCGGCGGCCTGATGGCGCTGGCCGGCAAGCTGACGGCGCTGGGCCTCAACATGAGCCAGATGAAGACCGTCGGCAAAGTCCTGTTCCGCTACGCCAGCCGACATGTCGGCGAGGAAAAGCTGAAAGACATCGCCGCCAAGACGCCGGGCCTCAGCCAGATGGTCTGAGACGGGCCCTTCACCCTCGTTTCCGGCCGAAAATGGGGCTGGAAACGGGGAAGACCCGGCATTTTGAGCCGCGACGGTTCACTATCATACCAACGACCCCTTTAAGACTTGGGCGTCTCGTGCGAAAAGGCGGCCCAAAACAGCCTCCGAACGGGATGCAGCCATGGCCCAGACGCCCTCCGCCGACCTCTCCTTCACCGACGCCTTTCCCGCCGCCGACGAGGCGCGCTGGCGCAAGCTCGTCGAAGGCGTGCTGAAAGGCGGCGCTTTCGAAAAGCTCATCGGCCAGACCTATGAAGGCATCGCCATCCAGCCGCTTTACGGCCGCGCCACGGCCGAGACGCCGCGCGCCCTGCGCGCCGAGGCCGGCGACTGGACCCTGTGCGCCCGCGTCGACAATCCCGACGCCAAGGCGGCGAACGCGCAAGCGCTGACCGACCTGCAGAACGGCGCCAACGGCCTGCAGCTGGTCTTTGCCGGCGCGCAGGGCGCCTATGGCTTCGGCCTCAAGGATGGCTCGCGCGCCACGGTCGACGCGGTGCTCGACCAGGTGATCCTCGAGACAGGCATCCGCATTGAGGTCGACCTGTCGCTCGCCTGCAAGGATGCGGCCGAATCCATCGCCGCGCGCGTCGAGGCGGCCAAGGTCGATCCGGCGCAGACCAATATTTCCTTCGGCTTCGACCCGCTCGGCCAGATCGCGCTGAACGGCCCGGCTTCGGGCGCGTGGGCCGACATTGCGCCGGACTTCGGCAAGCTGGCCAAGTCCTTCGCGGGCCGCGGCTTCAAGGGCCAGATCGCGGCGGCGGACGCGCGCATCGTCAGCGCCGCGGGCGGCTCGGCGGCGCAGGAACTGGCGTTCGCCGTCGCCTCGGGCCTGGCCTATCTGCGCGCGCTCGAAGGCGCAGGCGTGCCGCTCGACGACGCGCGCGGCATGATCGGCTTCCGCCTCGCCGCCGACGCCGACGAATTCATGAGCCTCGCCAAGTTCCGCGCGCTGCGTCGCTTGTGGGCGCAGGTCGAGGCGGCCTGCGGCCTGACGCCCGCCCCCATCCGCGTGCATGGCGAAACCGCTTGGCGGATGATGACGCGGCGCGATCCGTGGGTGAACCTGCTGCGCACGACGGTGGCGGTGTTCTCGGCCGGCCTTGGCGGCGCGGATTCGGTGTCGGTGCTGCCGTTCACGCAGGCCATCGGCCTGCCGGACGAGTTCGCCCGCCGCATCGCCCGCAACACGCAGCTGGTGCTGCTGGAAGAATCGAACCTCGGCAAGGTCGCCGACCCGGCCGCCGGCGCGGGCGGCTTCGAGACGCTGACCGACGAATTGGCGCAGCGCGGCTGGAGCCTGTTCCAGTCGATCGAGGCCGAGGGCGGCCTTGGCGCGGCGCTCGCCTCCGGCTCGCTGCGCGGCGCGGTGGAAGAGATCGCCAAGGCGCGCGCCAAGGCCATTGGCCGCCGCAAGGATCCGCTGACCGGCGCGAGCGAATTCCCCGACGTGCATGAAAAGGCCGTGCATGTGCTGGCCCCTGCGCCGAAGGCGGAAACGCCGGCCGGCGCGTTCGTCCAGCATCGCCTCGCCGAAGCCTTCGAGGCCTTGCGCGACGCGGCCGACGCGCGCGACGTCAAGCCGAAGATCTTCCTCGCCAATCTCGGCCCGATCGCCGCCTTCACGGCGCGCGCCATGTTCGCCAAGAACTTCTTCGAAGCGGGCGGCGTCGAGGCGCCGGGCAATGACGGCTTCGCCGACGCGGCGTCCATGGCCGACGCATTCAAGGCGTCGGGCGCGAAGATCGCCTGCATCTGCTCGTCCGACGCGGTCTACGCCGAGCAGGCGGAAGCCGCCGCCAAGGCCCTGAAGGGCGCGGGCGCGGCGCGCGTCTATCTCGCCGGGCGTCCGGGCGATCTCGAAGCCGGCCTGAAGGCGGCGGGCGTCGACGAATTCGTCTTCGTCGGCAGCGACGTTCTGGCGGCGCTGGCCGGCGCGCACAAGGCGGCGTGATGCGACGGACGGCGATTGCACTTGGCGCGATCGGGCTTGGCGCGCTGATGGCGTCCAGCCCCGCGCTGGCCAGTTTCGACGGCCGCTGGAGCGTGACGGTGACGACGGAAGTCGGCGAATGCCCGTCCGGCCCCGTCGGCGTGCGGATTGAGGACAACCGCATCGTCGCCACCGAGGTCGAGGGTGTGACGCCCTGGGGCTATATCGAGGGCGATCAGGTGGTGGCCCGCTTCAACGCGGGTCAGGACGTGATGCGCGCGCATGGAAAGTTGCGCGGCGCCAGCGGCTCGGGGGCGTGGTCTTCGCCCAACCGCTATTGCGGCGGGCGCTGGAGCGCGCAGAAGCAAGCGGATTGAGAGGCGCGCGCGGGTGGCCGCGCGGCGCGACTGAGATTATAATTTTTCCCGCGCCGAGGCGCGGACGAGCTTGAAGGTGACGCCATGAGCCGTATTCCGGATTTCTCGAAGATCGCTTTCGCCAATGTCGCCGCGAAGGGCGCGACGGGCGGCGCGGGCGCGTGGACGACGCCGGAAGGCATCGACGTGAAGCCCTTCTACGGCCCGGACGATCTTGCCGGCATCGACTTCCTCGACACCTGGCCGGGCGCGGCACCCTATGTGCGCGGCCCCTATTCGACCATGTATGTCAACCAGCCGTGGACCGTGCGCCAATACGCCGGCTTCTCGACGGCGGAAGATTCCAACGCCTTCTATCGCCGCAACCTCGCGGCCGGTCAGAAGGGCCTGTCGGTCGCCTTCGACCTCGCCACGCATCGCGGCTATGACTCGGACCACCCGCGCGTCTCGGGCGACGTCGGAATGGCGGGCGTCGCCATCGACTCGATCTACGACATGCGGACGCTGTTTTCGGGCATTCCGCTCGACCAGATGTCGGTGTCGATGACGATGAACGGCGCGGTGCTGCCGATTCTGGCGCTGTATATCGTCGCGGCGGAGGAACAGGGCGTGCCGGCGGCCAAGCTGTCGGGCACGATCCAGAACGACATTCTCAAAGAATTCATGGTGCGCAACACCTACATCTATCCGCCCAAGGATTCGATGCGCATCATTTCGGACATTTTCGCGTTCACCTCGCAAAATATGCCGAAGTTCAACTCGATCTCGATTTCCGGCTACCACATGCAGGAAGCCGGCGCGACGCAGGATCTCGAACTCGCCTATACGCTGGCCGACGGCGTCGAATATATCCGCGCCGGCATCGCCGCCGGCCTGACGGTCGACCAGTTCGCGCCGCGCCTGTCGTTCTTCTGGGCGATCGGCATGAACTTCTTCATGGAAGTCGCCAAGCTGCGCGCCGCCCGCCTGATCTGGGCCAAGCTGGTCAAGGGCTTCAACCCGCAGTCGGAAAAGAGCCTGCCGCTGCGCACGCATTCGCAGACCTCGGGCTGGTCGCTGACCGCGCAGGACGTGTTCAACAATGTCGTGCGCACGCAGATCGAGGCGATGGCGGCGACGCAGGGCCACACCCAGTCGCTGCACACCAACGCCCTCGACGAGGCGCTGGCGCTGCCGACCGACTTTTCGGCCCGCATCGCCCGCAACACGCAGCTGTTCCTGCAGCAGGAATCGGGCACGACCCGCATCATCGACCCGTGGGGCGGTTCGTATTACGTCGAGCGCCTGACGGCGGAACTCGCCAAAAAGGCGTGGAGCCACATTCAAGAAGTCGAGCAGCTCGGCGGCATGTCCAAGGCCATCGAGGCCGGCATTCCGAAGCTGCGCATCGAAGAGGCCGCCGCCAAGACGCAGGCGCGCATCGATTCCGGCACGCAGGCCGTCATCGGCGTCAACAAGTTCAAGCCGGACAACGAGAAGCCGATCGACGTTCTCAAGGTCGAGAACGCCGCCGTGCGCGCCAGCCAGATCGAGAAGCTGCAGCGCCTGCGCGCCGAGCGCAGCCAGGCCGAGGTTGACGCCAGGCTCAACGCGCTGACCGAAGGCGCCAAGGGCAACGGCAATCTGCTGGCGCTCGCCATCGAGGCGGCGCGGGCCAAGGCCACGGTCGGCGAAATCTCGCTGGCGCTGGAAAAGGTGTTCGGACGCCATCGCGCCGAGATCAAGTCGATCTCCGGCGTCTACAAGAGGGAGGCGGGCGTGAATTCAGCCGCCATCGCCAAGGTGCAGAAGCTGGTCGAGGCCTTCGAGGAGAACGACGGCCGCCGTCCGCGCATTCTCGTCGCCAAGGTCGGCCAGGACGGCCATGACCGCGGCCAGAAGGTGATCGCCTCGGCCTTCGCCGACCTCGGCTTCGACGTCGATATCGGGCCGCTGTTCGCAACGCCCGAGGAGGCCGCGCGCCAGGCCGTCGAGAACGACGTGCATATCGTCGGCATCTCGTCGCTCGCCGCCGGCCACCTGACGCTGGTGCCGGAACTGCGCAAGGCGCTCGAAGAGCAGGGCCGCCCCGACATCATGATCGTCGTCGGCGGCGTCATTCCGCCGCAGGATTTCGACGCGGTGCGCGCCGCCGGCGCCTCTGCCATCTTCCCGCCCGGCACGGTCATCGCCGACGCCGCGGCGAGCCTGATCGACGAACTCAACGGTCGTCTTGGCTACGCCAAAGCCGCCGCAGATTAATGAATGCAGTTGAGCGGCCGGAAGCAATGCGGCGCTCACGCAAATTTGCTTTCGACCTGCCTGCCTTGTCATTGCCGCATTGCGCAGTCATGAGGCAGGCAGGAGACTTTTCATGCGATTGATTGCGTCAGCCCTTTTCGTCGCCCTTGGCGCGACCGCCGTGCAGGCCGATCCCGCCGGCCGGGAAAAATTTCAGCCCGTCATCGATGATCTCGCCAAAAAGCACGACGTGCCGGCGAGCCTGATCCATCGAATCATCATGCGCGAGAGCCGCTATGCGCCGCATCTCGTCGCCAAGGGCAATTACGGCCTCATGCAGATCAAGCCGGCGACGGCGCGCGGCATGGGATATCAGGGCGCGCCCGCCGGGCTGCTCGACGGCAAGACCAACCTCACCTATGCCGTGCCCTATCTCGCCAACGCCTATCGGCTCGCTGGCCGCAACGCCGATGCGGCGGTGCGGCTCTATGCCGGCGGATATTATTACGTCGCCAAGCGCAAGGGTCTGCTGGCGGAACTGCGCACGGCGCATTCGCCGTCGCTGGCCAAGCCGGAGCCGCCCAAGCAGGCGGTCGCCTATGCGCCGGCCGCACAGTCGGAGCAGGAGCCGGAGAGCCCGATCGCCGCGCTGTTCAGGACGGCGAAGGAGGATTCCCCCGCCGCCGAGCCGATCGCTGTCGCGCCTGAGCCGGCCGCTCCGCAACCTGTCGCGACGACGCCTGAAAAGGCGGTTGCGGCGCCCGCCAAGGCCACGACCAGCCCGACGCGCGCCGCCGCCAAGCTGCTCGCCGCGCCCGCAAAACCCGAGCCCGCGCCAGCGGCGAAATCCGTCAAGGAAAAGACCCTTGCCGCCGCTCCGCCGGCCAAGGCGAGCCCGACGCGGGCCGCGGCCAAGCCGCTCATCGCCGTCGCGCCCGCGCCGCAAATCGTCGAGAGCGCGCCGCAGGAAGAGGAGGCGCAGGCGGACGCGAGCTTCCTCCACGAGCGACCCAGCGCGAACTGATCCAACGAAAAACGCCGGCCTCGACAGCCGGCGTTGTTGTTAGCGCGGCGTCGCCGGACTGACGCTTGACGGCGTCGTGGGCGACGGCGGCGGCGCGTCGGGCGCGACCTGCAGCACCGATTGCACCTGCGCGTCCTGCGGGCGCGGCGCGGTGATCTGCGCGCCGATGGAGCGCACGGCGTCGGGCGCGTGGGCGTAGGTGCCGTGGCCGATGAAGCCGCTGGACAGGGCGGACAGGTCGTAGACCTTGACGCCGAGACGGCTCAGCGCCTCGCTGTCCTTCGGATCGTTGGGGTTCATCGCGCCGAGACGCGGCCGGTCGCCGGCGAGCGTGCGCGACAGCGACAAGGCGCGGTCGCCCTTCGAGACGAAGACCGACACATGCGAGGGATCGAGGCGCGAGATCTGCTGGCGGAAGACCGACAGGTCGATGTCGGGCGCAGCCAGCATGACATTGCCGAGCTTGCCGTCGAGATCGGGCTTGCCGGCGATGGCGAGTTCGCGCAGCGTCTCCATCGTCAGCCAGGTGCCCATGGAATGGGCGAGGATGTGGACGCGGCCGACGCCGGGCGTGGCGGCGATGTCGAGCAGCAGGCGCCGCAGCGGATCGCGCGCCACCGTGGCGCTCTCCTTGTCGGAGCCATAGGCCAGCAGGTCGGAGCGGGAGGCCCAGGTGAACAGCACCGGCACGCCGCCAAATCCCGTGTCGGCGGCAAGCTGCGCCAGGCGGAAGCGCGCCTCGTCATAGCTGGTGTTGAAGCCGTGGACATACAGCAGCACGTCGCGGTTGGAGCCGATACGGCCGGAGATATGGGTGGCCAGCTCGTTCTGGAGCGAGCCGGCCGACACGCTGCGGCGGCCGACGACGGCGAAATGCTTGGCCGGATTGGGCGCGCCGAAGCTCGGCTGCTCGATCTCGCCTGGCTGATGGCCGGCAGGAACGCTGATCGTCTGCAGCGAGAAGCGCGCGCCGCCTTCCGAGCCGCTCATGCCGTCGCGCTCGCCCTTGCGGGTCGATGCGACGAACATCATCACCGAATTCTGCGCGCTCTGGGCCTTGCCTGAAAATGCCGACATGCCGAATCCATCGGCGCGGCCGGAGGCGCAGCCGCCAAGCGTCAGGCCAAGCCCCAACAGGGCCGCAAGCGGAAGCAGGGGGCGGAAAAGGCGACGCCCATCGTGCGCCAGCCGGGAACAGACGGCCATTGGTGAAGCAATCCTCGAACGCGCGGGTCGCGGCCTCGAAAGAGGGGCCCAATCAAACGGCGAAGGCTTGACGAAAGGTTAACGCCAGCGCCGAAATCTAGGGCCGCTTGTCAGGGTCAATCGTGACGACAATGGGACCGGCCGACAAGAAAGCGTCGCCTGTGCGCCAAAATCGGCCGGAATGTTGCGGATGCGCCACCGACGCGCAAGCCATTGGCCGCGCGCGGCGGACGCCCTATCCTGCGAAAAACCGGGAGGACAATGCATGAGCGACGTCAGAGCGCAGCAATTCACCGTCAGCCATCTCGACGAAAGCTCGTTCGAGACCGGCGGGCTGCGGCCCTATTCGGCCTATCGCGACCTCGGCGTCGCCGCCGCCACCAATGGCCAGGCCACCGCCCATGTCATCCGCATGACCGCGCCCTGCACCGACGAGGCGCGCGGCTGGCACCGGCACGAATGCGACTTCCAGCTCGTCTATGTGCTCAAGGGCTGGTTCAAGAACGAATTCGAGGGGATTGGCGTGCAGGTGATGCGCGAAGGAACGTGCTGGATCCAGCCGCCCGGCATCCGCCACGCCGTGCTGGATTATTCGCTCGACTGCGAATTGCTGGAAATCGTCCTGCCGGCGAATTTCAAGACGGTGGCGGGGTGAGGGCGTGAGCGTCCGCTGCCGCCGCCCCTTCCGACTCGCCCTGCGCGCCCTTATAAGGCGGACATGAGCGCGCACACCAAGACTCCCGCCCTGCCCTCGACCGACGAACTCGCGGCGCGCGTGCGCGCCGGCGACAGGGCGAGCCTTGCGCGCGCCATCACTTTGGTCGAGAGCCGCAAGGCGGAGCATCAGGCGCAGGCGCGGGCGCTGGTGCAGGCGCTGCTGCCCTATACCGGCAAGGCGCTGCGCGTCGGCATCACCGGCGTTCCCGGGGTGGGCAAGTCGACGACGATCGACACGCTCGGCTCCAATCTGACGGCGCGCGGGCTGAAAGTGGCGGTGCTGGCGGTCGATCCGTCATCGACGCGCACCGGCGGCTCGATCCTCGGCGACAAGACGCGCATGTCGAAATTGTCGGCCGATCCCAACGGCTTCATCCGGCCGTCGCCCTCCTCCGGCACGCTCGGCGGCGTCGCGGCCAAGACGCGCGAGACGATGCTGTTGTGCGAGGCGGCGGGCTTTGACGTCATTCTCGTCGAGACGGTCGGCATCGGCCAGTCCGAGACCGCCGTCGCCGACATGACGGATTTCTTCCTCGTGCTGATGCTGCCCGGCGCCGGCGACGAATTGCAGGGCATCAAGAAGGGCGTGCTCGAACTCGCCGACATGATCGCCGTCAACAAGGCCGAGGGCGAGGGCCGCGACCGCGCCGTGCGCGCGGCGGGCGAATACAAGGCCGCGCTGCACATCATGCAGCAAGCCTCGCCCAATTGGGCCGTGCCGGTCGTGCTGATTTCGGGCCTCGCCAATGTCGGCCTCGACGACATGTGGGCGCATGTCGAGGAGCATCGCCGCCGCTTCGACAAGAGCGGCGAGCTCGCCGCCAAGCGCCGCGCCCAGCAGGTGAAATGGATGTGGTCCATGCTGGAGGAGCGGCTGTTGTCGCGGCTGCGCTCGGACCCCAAGGTGCGGGTGCGCCTGCCTGAACTCGAAGCCGCCGTCGGCGACGGCAGCCTGTCGCCGACGCTGGCGGTGGAAGACGTGGCGGGACTGCTGGGGCTGTAAGGATCGCAGCCGCCTGAATGTCGTCGTTTTGCGGCGCATCAAGGTTACCTGTCTGCTCAACTCGCCGCTGCGACCGCTCGCCAAACATGCTATAAAAGCGGGCGAGCGAGGGGACACATGCATCCGTCGATTTCGGAAAAGCGCGACCAACTCATTGCCGCCTGCCGGCGGTTCGATGTCGAGCGTCTCGACGTTTTCGGATCGGCCGCGCGCGGCGATGATTTCGATCCTGCGCGCAGCGACGCCGACTTTCTGGTCGCATTCCGCTCCGACGCCAAATTCGACCTCTACCTCGATCTCGAAGAAGCTTTCGAGCGCATTCTCGGTCGCAAAGTCGACCTCGTCGATCGCCGCGCGATCGAAACCAGCCGCAATTACATCCGCAGGAACAACATCCTCGATCAGGCGGAATCCATTTATGTCGCGTGACGACGCCCTCGTCCTCGACATCGTCCTCGCCGCTGAAGACGCCCGAAGCTTCGTCGAAAGCATGGATTTCGCCAGTTTCGCGGCCAGCCGGCTGCATCAAAACGCCGTGCTTCGATCCCTGGAAATTGTCGGCGAGGCGGCGGGGAAGCTTTCGGCTGAATTCAAGTCCAACTGTCCGCATCTGCCTTGGCGCAACATCACCAGCATGCGGAACCGGCTCATTCACGCCTATAATGAAGTGCGCCTCGATATCGTCTGGTCCGTCATCCAAGGCGATTTGCCGCAGCTCATCGCAACGCTGAAGCCTCTCCTGCCGCCGCGCGGCCAGACGCCTTAGGCTGCTCAAGACCGCGCGCTTCGGCGTGAGCGGCAAAACCGCTCAAATTTGTTCGAACCTCCTCAGAGAAGGCCGTTCAAAGTCAAACACGTTCGGCCCAGCCATCGCGGGCAATCTGGCTTGCGTGAGAATCGACACTCAGACCATAGATGCTGTAACGATCTGATTCTCCGTTTCCCCATGAGATTCAAGATGACCGACACCACCCTGCCCGACCGCCTTTCGACCGATCCGTCGAGCCCGTTTTACAACGAGGAATTGCTGCAACGCGACATCGGCGTGCGCTTCAAGGGCGTCGAGCGCACCAATGTCGAGGAATATTGCGTCAGCGAAGGCTGGGTGCGCGTGACCGTCGGCAATGGCAAGGACCGTCGCGGCAACCCGCTGACGATGAAGATTCACGGGCCGGTCGAGCCCTATTTCCGCGACGCTTGAAAACGGTCGTCGTCACCGGCTTCGGCGCGTTTCCCGGCGCGCGGTCAAATCCGACGCTGGCGCTGATGCGCCGCCTGCAGCGACACGCGGGCAGGTTCGCGCGGCTCGGCTGGCGGCTTGAGACGCGCTTCCTGCCGGTCGTCTATGCGGCCATCGGACCGGCGCTGGCGACAATCGAACGCGAGTGCGCGCCCGACGCGCTGCTGCATTTCGGCCTTGCGGCGCGCCGGCGCGCGATCAGCGTCGAGACGCGGGCGCAGAACCGGCTGCTGCCGCTGAAGGTCGACGCCGCCCGCCGCCTGCCGCCGCGCGGGCTCGCCCCCGGCGGGGCGGAATTCCTGCCCGTGCGGCTTTCGGCCGCCCGGCTGCGCGCCGCCATCGCGGCGTCGGGCGCGCGCTGCGGCCTGTCGCGCGACGCCGGCGGCTATGTCTGCAACCAGACGCTTTACCTGTCATTGGCGCATTCGCGCGCGACGCAGGTCGGTTTCGTCCACACGCCAAAACTGTCGCATCTTCCTGGCAGGTTGGACGGACTCGAACGCGCTGCGCTCGCCGCGCTATTCGTGCTATTGCGAGGCGTCTCGCACATGGACTCAAGATGAACGGCACTTTCTACGACACGATCCTGCCCGTCCTGAAGATTGTCTGGATCGACATCCTGCTGTCGGGCGATAACGCCATGGTCATCGCGCTCGCCTGCCGCAACCTGCCCAAGCGGCAACGCAAATGGGGCATCGCGCTCGGCGCGGGCGCGGCCGTGACGCTGCGCATCATCTTCATGTTCGTCGTCGTGTCGCTGATGGCGCTGCCGTTCCTCAAGCTCGTCGGCGGCCTGCTGCTGTTCTGGATCGCCTACCAGCTCCTCAACGAAGAGGAGGAGGATCCGCACGAGATCAACGCCAGCGACAGCCTGTGGAAGGCGGTCGGCACCATCGCCATGGCCGACGCGGTGATGTCGCTCGACAATGTCGTGGCCATCGCCGCTGCGGCCAAGGATTCCTTCGCGCTGATTGTGTTCGGCGTCGCCCTGTCGATCCCGCTGATCGTCTTCGGCTCGTCGGCCTTCCTGTGGCTGATGCAGCGCATCACGCTGCTGGTCTGGGCCGGCGCGGCGCTGCTCGGCTGGATCGCCGGCGATCTCATCGCCTCCGATCCCAAGGTGCAGGCGAGCCTCGGCGACTGGAGCGCGCTCGTCCATATGTGGGCCGGAGCGGTCGGCGCAGCGCTGATCGTGGCCACGGGAATCGTCGTGCGCCGGCGCAAGCCGAGCGAAATCTGATCAGCGCGACAGCGGCGCGATCGGCCCGCGCGGCGGCGCAAGCGTCTGGCCGCAATCGCGCCGTCCGGTGTTGAGGCAGCGCTCCAGCTTGCGCTGCCTGTCGATCAGGTCGATGGCCCAGAACAACACGCCGCCAAGCACGATCAGCGCGATCGCGGCAACGAGATTGATCGTCGTGCGATGGGCGTAATCGGTGTCGTCCGCGGGCCGGTCCACCGGCGGCCCGGCCATGCGATTGTCGTCGGCCATGTTGTCAACTTGCGTCATGCGGCGCGCGCGATCAAGCCACGCGCGTCGCGTCGCCAGCGTCCATCCAGCCGGCGATGCGCGCGAAGACGTCGTCGCGGCCGAGCAGGTCGAAGTGATTGGCGCCTGTGCAAACCCATGAATGATCGTCCGCAAACGCCAGCGTCCGCGCCGCCTTCTTGTGACGGCCGAGGGCGCTCGACACCGTGACGAGGCCATCGCCGACCATGCGCGCCCTGAGATCCGCAACATTCGCGGCCGTCGTCGCCGCGATGGCGTAGCAGGCGACGCCGGCAGGCAGAGGAACGAACCGCGCCTCCGAGCCGCCATGCGCGAAGCGGTCCTGGCCTTGCCAGTCTTCGTCGACGAGCGAGCCATGGCGCAGATCCGTGACACCGGCGCTGCGCGCCCGCCCCGGCCGGGTGAGCACGGCGGTGAAGGGCGCTTTTTCCAGCGCCCGACCGATCCAATTGCCGATCCGCTCCAGCGGCGCGCCGTGATGCGGCGCGCCGAGAAACACCATCCGGCTCAGTTTGGCGCGCCAGCCCAGTCCGTCGGCCTCGGCGTAATGGCAGGCGCTGCGCGCCACCAGTCCGCCCATGCTGTGGCCGATGATGACGATCTCTTCGACCGGAACCGGCCATTGCGTCAGCAGATGTTCGAGCCTGTGCGCAAGGTCGCGGCCATTGAGCGAGATGTGCCGTCCGGAATTGTAGAACAGATAGAGCGGCGTGAAGCCGAAGCGGCGCGCCAGGGCCGCGCCGTGGTCGTGATCGCCGCGCCGCCATTGCAGATCGCTCATGCACAGGCCATGCACGAGCACCAGCAGGCGGCGGGACGCATCGGAGATGGCGGCGGCGATCGCAGACGAACCCTCGGGCAGAGCGCGGCCGCCTTCGAGACGCAGGCGCGTCGGCAGGGCGAGCGGGTTGCCCTCTTCGGCGAGATGATCGCCGACCACGCCGTTCAGCGCCGCAAGCACGATGTCGCGCCCCGGCGACGACGCCGCTTCGCCGCCATCGTCGAAAAGCGCCAAGGTCAGGTCGAGGCCGGCGCCGGCAAGGCGCATGCCGCCACGAACCGCGCGATAGACGAGAGCCGTCACCCCGCCGGTGACGCCGCGCGCCACCTTGGCAAACGGCCCCGGCGCGTCGAGCACGTCATGATGCATTTTCTCGACGATATCGGTGACGCCGACCGCGGCTGTCACGCCCAGACGCCCGAAGCCGCGTATGTCCGCAATGGAAACGCGCATTTTTGCCAAGGCTTGCCTCGCTGCTGTGCAAACGCACCCTGCGCCGCGCCGCCGCCGATGGCAACAGCCATTGCGCGGCGCGGCGCGCAGCCGCTGGCGCGATTTGCCCGCTGCGGTTGACATCGCTCCTCACGCCGCTTTAATCGGCGCGATGAGCAGCGCGCGCTTCCTTTTCGTCTGGGTGCTGTCACTCGCCGTGCTGGCGAATGTGATGTCGCCGCGCATGACGCTCGCCGCTTTCACGCCCGAGGCGCAGGGCCTTTTCATCTGCCATTCAAGCGAGAGCGGACTGATTCTGCTGCCGCTCAAGGCCGATGACGGCTGCCGCGCGCATTGCATGGCGTTGGCTGGCGCGCTGCTGACGCCGCAGCCGCCCGCCATCGCCGTGGCGCTGACCTATCACGCCGCGCGTGCGGTTTTCCCCGCGCGCCAAACCCAGAGCGTCGCGCCGCGCCATGCCGACGCGCAGCCGCGCGCGCCTCCCGCCGCCGCCTGACGTCAACGGCGCACAACGCGCCTGATCACGATTCACATTTCATTCGGAGACATCATGAGCATTCTCTCTCGCGTGGCCGCGGCCGCGCTTCTGTCCGCGGCCTTCGTCCTCCCCGCTTCCGCCCAGGAGGTCAGCCTCGGCGACCTGACGATTTCAAAGAGCTGGACGCGCGCGACGCCGCCCGGCGCCAAGGTCGGCGGCGGCTTCATGCAGATTGCCAACAAGGGCAAGACGGCCGATCGCCTGCTCGCCGTTTCCTCGGACATTTCCGAGCGCGGTGAAGTGCATGAGACGACGATGAGCGACGGCGTGATGAAGATGCGCGAGATGACCAAAGGCGTCGAGATCGCGCCCGGCGCGACGCTCGAACTGAAGCCGGGCTCGTATCACGTCATGTTCATCAATCTGAAGAAGCCGCTGGCCGCCGGCGAAACCGTGAAGGCCAAGCTGAAGTTCGAGAAGGCGGGCGAAGCCGAGATCGTCCTCAAGGTCGAGGCGATGGGCTCGGGCGCGCCCGCGCATTCGGGTCACATGAAGCACTGACGAAAACAGCGCGGCCGGCCATTTCGCCCCGGCCGGCCGCGCTTGCGCCATTCGCCTCAGCCGCAGAGCGCGGCTTTCGCCTCGTTGTATTCGCGGCGCATGCGCGCGATGACTTCGCCGGCCGGCGAGATGTCCTCGATCGTGCCGACGCCCTGCCCCGCGCCCCAGACGTCGCGCCAGGCCTTGATCTGGCCAGAGCCGAAGCTCATCGAATCCTTGCCGCGCTCCGGCAGGTTGTGCGGGTCGAGGCCCGAGCCGGTGATGCTCTTGGTCAGGTAATTGCCATGCACGCCGGTGAAATAGGGCGTGTAGAAAATGTCCTCCGCGCCGCTGTCGACGATCATTTCCTTGTAGCGCTGGTCGGCGTTGGCCTCGACCGTGGCGATGAAGCGCGTGCCAACATAGGCGTAGTCGGCGCCGAGCGCGCGGGCCGACAGAACGGCGCGGCCGGTCGAGATGGCGCCCGACAGCGCAATCGGGCCGGACCAGAACTTGCGCACTTCCTGCACCAGCGCGAAGGGCGATTGCGTGCCGGCATGACCGCCCGCGCCGGCGCAGACGAGGATGAGGCCATCGACGCCGGCGTCGATCGCCTTCTTGGCGTGACGCACGTTGATGACGTCATGGAAGACGACGCCGCCCCAATCATGCACCTTCGGCACGATCTGCGTCGGCGCGGACAGCGAGGTGATGATGACCGGAACCTTGTGCTTGGCGCAGACGTCCATGTCATGCGCCAAACGGTCGTTCGACGGGTGGATGATCTGGTTGACGGCGTAGGGCGCGACTTCGGCCTGCGGATTGGCGGCCTTGTAGGCGGCCAGTTCCGTGTCGATGCGCGTCAGCCACTGGTCGAGCACTTCGGCCGGGCGCGCGTTGAGCGCCGGGAAGGACCCGACGACGCCCGCCTTGCATTGCGCGATGACGAGATCGGGGTTCGACACGATGAACAAAGGCGAGCCGATCACCGGCAGCGACATGTTCTTCATCTGCTCTGGCAGAGCCATAGTCTTGTTCTCCCTCTTTTGATTTTCTTGTTCAGTCGCCGCCTTCCATCGCGCCGGGGCGCGGACGGACGGCCTTGAAGACTCCGGTCGAGCGGGCGACGAGCTCGCCGCTTTCGTTGCGCACTTCGGCTTCGCTGAAGGTGATGCTCTTGCCGTGGCGCACGACGCGGCCCTCGGAGGTCAGCACGCCGCGCGCGGGACCGAGAAAAGCCGTCTGCATGTCGACGGTCATCACAGGCCCCGAGGCGAGCGTGCGCGAGGCGATGCCCATCGAAATGTCGAGCATGGTCATCACCAGCCCGCCATGCGCGATGCCGAGATTGTTCTCGAGATCGGGCGTCACCTCGACGCGCAGACGGCAGACGCCGGGCTCCGTTCCCAACGGCTCGATGTTGCAATGCCGCGCGAAGGGAATGTCGATGCCATGAAATATTCCTGCCGCCACGCGGTTCCTCCCCCGTTCCAAACCGGTTTTTCGAAAAGTTAGCCTTTCGCCGTGCGCCCGCCAAGACCGAGTTGTTGCATCGTCGGGGTTTTTGCGCACCGCGCTTCATGCGCATTGTTGCAGCGACGACAAAGATATTGTTCCAACAAAGCGCGTTCTCCGCACACCGCAACGGCGCTAGCACTATGGCGTTCGCTGCAGCCAAGGTATGGCGCTCTCAGGCTTCTACCCCGCCCGGACGCGCGGGCCTTCCTGCAAGACGACAAGCATATCGCCCCGCCCGGCTCGATCATACGTGCCGGCGTTTATGGAGAAGTGCCATGTTTGGCCGCGACGCTTTCGACCTGCGCAATCCGATGGTCATCATCCGCATCATGTGCGGTCTGTTCTACCTGCCCCACATCCTGTTCAAGCTGAACGGCTTTGCAGGCTCGCTGGCGTTTTTCGGCAAGGCCGGTTTCAACCCGCCGATGTTCTTCGTCATTCTGGCGCTGGTCATGGAGACAATCTGCCTCGTCGGCCTGACCTTCGACATCCTGACCCGCTATGTCGGCGTGATTTCGGCCGGCGTCATGGGCGTGGCGCTGATCGCCGTCTACAACACCAAGGGCGCGTTCTGGCTGTGGAACCTCGGCGGCGTCGAATATCTCATTTTCTGGGCGGTCGCGTCGCTAGCCGTGGCGCTCTACGCCTGGCAGAAGGCCGGCGTGACCCTGCCCTTCGGCCTGTCGGCCAAGGCTGCGTGAGCACAAGACAAAGCTGAAATGCGAAAGGGGAGCCGCGCAGCTCCCCTTTTTGTTTATCTGAAGCGACGCGGCGATCAGGCCCGTCCCCAGACCTCTTTCGCGACATCGACGATGAGGCCGAGCTTGGCCCATTGCTCGTCCTCGGCCAGCACGTTGCCTTCCTCGGTCGAGGCGAAGCCGCATTGCGGCGACAGGCACAGCTGATCGAGCGCAGCATATTTCGACGCTTCTTCGATACGGCGCAGCAGGTCGCCGCGCGGCTCGAGCGTGCCTGTCTTCGAGGTGACGAGGCCGAGCACGACGCTCTTGTTCTGCGGCAGGAAGCGCAACGGCTCGAAACCGCCGGAGCGGTCATTGTCCCATTCGAGGAAATAGCCGTCGACGTTGGCCTGATTGAACAAGAGGTCGGCGATCGGCTCGTAGCCGCCGGAGGCCACGAAGGTCGAGCGGAAATTGCCGCGACAGGCGTGCATGGTCACCACCATGTCGGCGGGCTTGTCGGCGAGCGCGGCATTGATCATGCCGGCATAGATCGCGCCCTGCTTTTCCGGGTCGTCGCCGCGCTCGGCCAGCATCTTGCGCTGCTCGGGATCGCACAGATAGGCGAAGGAGCAATCGTCCAATTGCAGGTAGCGGCAGCCGGCGGCATAGAAGGCGTTGACCGCGGCGCGATAGGCCTGGCCGAGATCGTGATAGAAGTCCTCCATCTTCGGATAGACGCCCATGTTGATCATCTTGCGGCCGCCGCGATAGTGCAGCATCGACGGGCTCGGAATGGTCATCTTCGCCGTGCGCTCGGTATGCGCCTTGAGGAAGCGGAAATGATCGAGCATCGGATGATCGGAGAAGCCGATCTTGCCCATGACGCGCGGCGCTTCGGCCTTGGTGGCGACGCCGGCGAACTGGATGCCGTGATCGACGGAGACGAGCTCGACGCCGTCGAGCTGGCCGAGAAAATCGAAGTGCCACCAGGCGCGGCGATATTCGCCGTCGGTGATGGAATGCAGGCCGATCGCCTCCTGCTTGGCGATGACCTTCCTGATCTCGGCGTCTTCGATCGCCTTGAAAGCGGCGGGGGCGATCTCGCCCTTCTCGCGCCGGGCGCGCGCCTCCTTCAACGCGGCGGAGCGCAACAGCGAGCCGACATGATCGGCGCGGAATGGCGGCGTGGTCCTCATCATGGCGTCGTCTCCCTGTGATCGTGTTGTCAGTGTTTGCCGGCGACGCCCAACAGGCGCGCCAGCGCGTCTTCGTCCTGCATCAGCGCATCGCTTGCCGAGGCGTGGACGATGCGGCCGCGTTCCAGCACGACGGCACGATGCGTCAGCGGCAGGATCTTGCGGGCGCTTTGTTCGACGATGATCGCGGCCATGCGCTCCTCGCGCACGATGCGCGCCAGCGCCGCAAGCAATTCCTCGACAACGATCGGCGCAAGGCCTTCGAGCGGCTCGTCGAGCAGCAGCACTTGCGGGTTGAGCGCCAGCGCGCGGCCGACCGCCAGCATCTGCTGTTCGCCGCCGGACAATTGCCCGCCGAGATTTTCGCGGCGCTCGGCCAGACGCGGAAACATGTCGTAGATGCGCTCGACATTCCACGCGCCGGGAAGCTGCACGGCGGTGATGTTTTCCTCCACCGTCAGCGAGCGGAAGATGTTGCGCTCCTGCGGAACCCAGCCGATGCCGGCGCGGGCGCGCTGGTCGGGCCGCAGGCCGGTGACGTCGCGGCCGGCGAGCGCCAGAGTTCCGGCGCGCCGCCGCGTCAGGCCGACGATGGTATTGATCAGCGTCGTCTTGCCCGCGCCATTGCGGCCGAGCAGCGCCAGCGCTTCACCCGCGCCGAGGTCGAGCGACAGGTCGGCGATGACGACCGCCTCGCCATAGCCGGAGGTGATGTTGGCGAGGTGCAGCAGCGGCGCGCTCATCGGCCGATCTCCGTCGACTCGCCGAGATAGGCCTTGCGCACCCGCTCGTCGCGGGCGATCTCGTCCGCGGGGCCTTCGACGAGGACCGCGCCGGCGACAAGCACCGAGATCGTCCGCGCGAAGCGGAAGACAAGATCCATGTCGTGCTCGATCAGCACCAGCGCCATCTCCTGCGGCAGGCCAGCGATGACGTCGAGAATCTGCTCGCGCTCGGATTCCGGCACGCCGGCGGCCGGCTCGTCGAGCAGCAGCACTTTCGGCTTCGGCGCAATGGCGATGGCGATTTCGAGCAGGCGTTGCTTGCCATAGGGCAGCGCGCCGACGCGCGCGTGCATGACATCGCCCAGCCCCAATTGCGTCAGCAGATCCGCGGCCTCATCAACCGTCGGCGCGTCGGCGCCCAGCGGCTTCCACCACGACGCCGCGCCGCCCTTGGCCTGCGCCATCGCCAGAACGATGGTCTGCAGCGGCGTGAAATCGGCAAAGAGCTGATTGATCTGAAACGTGCGCGACAGGCCGGCGGCGGCGCGGCGATACGCCGGCCAGCGGGTGACGTCGATTCCGTCGAGATAGATTTCGCCGCCGCTCGGCTCCAGCACGCCGGATAATTGATTGACGAATGTGGTCTTGCCCGCGCCATTCGGTCCAATGAGCGCATGGCGCGCGCCGCGCGGCAGCATGAAGCTGACGTCATTCGTCGCGGTGAGGCCGCCGAAGGACTTGCGCAGGGCGCGCGTTTCGAGCGCCGGTTTCATGCGCCCTCCTTCGTCCCGAAGAGCCGCGCGCGGATGATGTCGACAAGGCCCATCAAGCCGCCGCGCACGAACAGCACCAGCACGACGAGCGACAGGCCGAGCCAGAACATCCAATATTGCTGGGTGATCGAGGCGATGGAATCGTTGAGGATCTTGAACGCCGCCGCGCCAATCAGCGCGCCATAGAGCGAGCCCGCGCCGCCGAACACCAGCATCAGCAGCGCATCGGCCGAGCGATGGAATTCGAGCACGTCGAGCGAGACGAATTGCGTCGTCTGCGCCAAGAGCGCGCCAGCGATGCCGGCATAAGCCGCCGCAAGCGTGTAGACGGCGACGAGGCGGCGGTTGACCGGCATGCCGATGGCGCTGGCGCGCAAGGCGTTGCCCTTGATCGCCTTGAGCGACAGGCCGAAGGGCGAATGCACGATGCGGCGCGCCAGCAGGAACAACACGAACAAAACCGTGAGGCTGTAGAGATAGGCGGTGCGGCCAAACAGATCGAACTCGAACAGGCCGAGCACCGGCGACGACAAGACGCCTTGCAGGCCGTCCGCGCCGCCGGTGATCCAGTCGAGCTTGTTGGCGAGTTCGGAGAAGATCAGCGCGACGCCGAGCGTCACCATCAGGCGCGTGAGATCAGAGCCGCGCAGGACGAGGAAGCTCGTGGCGAAGCCGACCAGCGCGGCGACCGCGCCGGCGATGGCGAGGCCGAGAAGCGGATCGGACAGGGGCGCTGCGCCCGCGCCGGCTTTCGCCAGCAGGCCGGCGACATAGGCGCCGATGCCGAAGAAGGCGCCGTGGCCGAGCGAAACGATTCCGGCATAGCCGAGGATGAGATCAAGCGACAAGGCCAGCAGCGCCAGAATGGCGATCTCGTTCAAGAGCAGCATACGGCTCGGCAGCACGAAGACCATCGCCAGCGCCACGAGCCAGACGACGAATTCTGCCCAGCGCCAGCGCGCGGCGGCGCGCAGGATGAGGGAGGGATTTTGCGTCACTGCGTCTCTCATCGCCTCACCTGCCTGCGCGCGAGAACAGGCCCTGCGGGCGCAGGATCAGCACGGCGACCATGATCGTGTAGATGATGAAGCCGCCGACGGCGGGAATGTAATATTTACCGGCGACATCGGCGACGCCGAGCAGCAGCGAGGCGAGGAACGGCCCGGAAATCGTGGTGACTCCGCCAACCGACACGACGATGAGAAAATAGATCATGAACTTCAGCGGGAAGGTCGGATCGAGGCTGAAGACGCCCGCGCCCAATGCGCCGCCGAGGCCGGCGAGGCCCGAGCCGAAGGCGAAGGTCAGCGCGAAAATCGACGCGACGTCGATGCCGATCCCACGCGCGACGCGCGGCTCGTCCACCGCCGCGCGCAGCCGCGCGCCAAAGCGCGTGCGCGACAGCACGAATTGCAGGGCGAGCGCCAGAACCGCGCAGGCGATGATGACGAAGATGCGGTAGACGCCGATCGACGCGCCGAAAAATTCGACGCGGCCTTGCAGCGATGGCGGCAGATTGACGATCTGCTGGTTGGCGCCCATGGCGTAATCGACCGCCGCCACCGACATGAAGACAAGGCCTATCGAGAACAACACCTGATCGAGATGGCTCTTGTCGTAGAGCCGCACATAGAGCGTGCGCTCCAGCACCGCGCCGAGCGCCGCCATCAGGATGAAGGCGGCCGGCAGCGACCAGTAGAACGACAGGCCGTAGCGGTTCATCATCACCACGGCGACATAGCCGCCGCCCATGGCGAAGGCGCCATGGGCGAGATTGATGAAATTCATCAGGCCGAGCGTGACGCACAGACCGACGGCCAGCACGAACAGCAGCATGCCGTAGGATATGCCGTCGAACAGGATGGTCAGCACGGGCCGTCTCTTGCGCGAGGTCAACGCTGTGCCACTGGACACGCGTCCAGCGGCGGCGGCGTCACTTCTTCCTGGCGGCCTTCACCGGGTCGACCACTTTCGGCACCGAGGCGAATTCGACGTTGTACAGTTCGCCGTCGACCTTCTCGACCTTGCGGATGTAGACATCCTGCACGATGTCGCGCGTTTCGGGATCAATGCTGATCACGCCGCGCGGGCTCGTCCAGCTCATGCCCTTCATCGCGTCGACGAGCTTCTGGCCATTGGCGTCGCCGCCTGTCTTCTCCAGCGCCTTGTAGATCAGGTGCATGCCGTCATAGCCGCCGACCGACATGAAGTTCGGACGCAGGCCGTTGTTCGCCTTCTTGAAGGCGGCGACATAGACCTTGTTTTCCGGCGAAGGATGCGCCGCCGAATAATAATGCGAGGTGATCATGCCGAGCACGGCATCGCCCATGCCGTTGATCTGGTCGTCGTCGGTGACGTCGCCGGTGGCGATGACCTTGATGCCGGCCTTGGCGAATTCGCGCTCGGCCACCTGCTTCATCAGGCTGGCGCCCTGCCCCGAGGGCACGAAGAGGAAGAGGGCGTCGGGCGCAGCGTCCTTGGCCTTCTGCAGGAAGGGGGCGAATTCGGCGTTGCGCAAGGGCGCGCGCAGGGTTTCGATGACCTTGCCGCCGGCGGCCTCGAACTTCTCCTTGAAGGCCTTTTCGGCGTCGATGCCGGGGCCGTAATCGGTGACGAGGCTGACGACCTTCTTGATGCCGTTCTTCGCCGCCCAATCGGCGATCGGCACCGTCACCTGCGGCAGCGTGAAGCTGGTGCGCACGATGAAGGGCGAGGCCTCGGTGATGATCGAGGTCGCCGCCGAGGTGACGACGAGCGGCACTTTCGCCTGCGTGGCGATGGGCGCGGCGGCCAACGCCAGCGGCGTCAGGCCGAAGCCGGCGAGGACGGAGACCTTGTCGTTGACGACGAGTTCCTGCGCCAGACGTTTGGTCACGTCAGCGACGCCGGTGTCGTCCTTGACGATCAGCTCGATGGTCTTGCCGGCAACTTTCGCGCCGTTCTGGGCGATATACAGCTTGGCGGCGGCCTCAACCTGCCGCCCGGTCGAGGCCGACGGGCCGGTCATTGGCAGAATCAGGCCGATCTTGACGACCTCCTGCGCCCAGGCGCCGGCTGTCAGGGCCATGGTCATCGCGACGCCAGCCGCGCCCTTGAGAAGCGTTCTCCGCAGCATGTCTCTCCCCTTCCTTGGCGATGCGCCAGCGAGTCCGGGACCAGACTGCAAGGAAACGCAGCGTCGATCCAGTCCGTCGGCGCAGCTTTTCGCTTTTCTTGTTGCGCGCCGCTTGCTGACAGCAGCCGGCGCGAATATCGATTTTTTTTAATTTCGTCGATTATGACCTGGCCCGACGAGAATGCAATCGACGAATTGCCCGCCCCGCCGCCGCCCGAGGATCCCGAGGAGCCGCCGTCGCGATCTCGCGACGAACCGCCGATGATGCGGACGCGCGCAAATCAGCCCCAGCGCTTCGCGGCGAGGATGCGGCGGCCGATGGCGTCGCTGCCGACAAGCGCCTGAATGACGCCGACGACAACGAGCGCAACAAGCTTAGCCGCAATTGCAAAAGATCGGCACAAAAAAACGGCGCGCGAGGCGATCGCGCGCCGTTGAATGCAATGCGGGCAGAAGGCTCAGCCGCGCAGGCGAGCGATGAGCTTCCACGAGCCGGCGACGAGGGCGGCGGCCAGCAGCGTCTTGACGATCGTGGCGGCGATGAACGGCGCGACGCCGGCGTCCCACGCGATCTTCGCGCCGAGCATCGAGGCGAGCCAGGCGTAGCCGAAGGCGAAGATCAGCGCATGGCCGAGGCTCATGACGCCAAGCATGCGCAGGGCCGAGCGATCCCAGCCACGATCGGCGCAGAAGCCGACGAAGGCGGCGGCGGCGAGGAAGCCGACGAGGAAGCCGCCCGTCGGGCCCATCATGTAGAACAGGCCAAGGCCCTTTTCCGGCGTGCCGGCGAACACGGGCAGGCCGAGCGCGCCTTCGATCAGGTAAAGCGCGACGGCGCCGACGGCCAGACGCGCGCCGAGCGCCGAGGCCAGCGCCAGCACGACCAGCGTCTGCAGCGTCATCGGCACGGGATAGAAGGGAACCTGAGCCTTGGCCGACAGCGTCAGCGCCAGCGCGCCAAGCACGACGAGAACGCCGGCGCGCGCGGCGGCGACGGCGCGGGAGGAGGCCGCAACCGGCCAAAGCGCCGCGGCAAGGGTGGAACGCTGATCTGCGCGCATCGGGTCTCTCCTGAAACGAAAGCCGCAAGAAGCGGTCTTGCAGTCTGACGATAAAATCTGTTGGCTGTATAAATGGCAGGGCGCGCGGCGCAAGTCGGCGCGCCTCTTCCTTTCGGACGTTATAATCGCCGCACATATCAGGGATGTGAAACGCGCATGGCACAACAAGAAGAAGACCTCGCCTTCAATCGCGATCTCGACGCGCCGGCCGATACGGTGCAGCAGATCTCGCCATTGGTGCGCCGCGTCATCTCGAACAATCCGGGGCCGATGACCTTCACCGGCACCTGCACCTACATCATCGGCCGCGGGCAGGTGTCGATCGTCGATCCCGGCCCGGCCTATCCTGAGCATGTCGAGGCGATCCTGAAGGCGCTGGAAGGCGAGACGATCACGAACATTCTCGTCACGCATACGCACCGCGACCATTCGCCCGCGGCGGCGATGGTGAAGGAGGCGACGGGCGCGCGCATCGTCGGCTGCGCGCAGCATTCATCGGCGCGCGACCTGGCGCTCGGCGAGGTTCCCGCGCTCGACGCCGCCAATGACATGGACTACGCGCCCGAGCTGGAAATGCGCGACGGCGACGTTCTCACCGGTCCCGGCTACACGATCGAAGCCGTCACCACGCCGGGCCATACGACGAACCATCTCGTCTTCGCCCTGCGCGAGGAGAATTCGCTGTTCTCGGGCGATCACGTCATGGCCTGGTCAACGTCGATCGTCGCGCCGCCCGACGGCTCGATGAGCGATTACATGGCGTCGATCGACAAGCTGCGGTCACGCGAGGAAAAATTGTTCTGGCCCGGCCACGGCCCCGCCGTGCTGGAGCCGCAACGCTACCTGCGCGCGCTCGCCCATCACCGCCGCCAGCGCGAGCATTCGATTCTCAACCGCATCTTCTCGGGCGACGCGACGATTCCCGAAATCGTCGCCAAGGTCTACGAGGGCCTCGACCCGCGTCTGACCAAGGCGGCGGGCCTGTCGGTGCTGGCGCATCTGGAAGACCTGGTCGCGCGCGGCGTGCTCAGGGCCGACGGCCCGCCGACGCTGACGGCGCGCTACACGCGCGCCTGATCATTTCGCTTCGTCGAGCTGCGCCTGCAGCTCTTCGGCGAAGGCGGCGATCCGCTTGGCGTTGGCGCCGAAATCATGGCGGCCGAGGCGCGAGGCGGAGCGGATGTCGATGCGGCTCTGCCCCGCCAGCGGCCGGATGCGAATCGTCACGTCGTCGGTGAAGCCCATCACCAGCGTGCGGTCATAGGCGTCGATATGGGCCAGGCCGCTGCGCTGTCCGGGCGGGCGCTGCTCCACCAGACGCCAGCCGAGCGCGCCGACAACCTTCAACAGCAAGGCGTGCGCCTCGTCGGCGTCGAGATCGACGATGATCGGCTGCACATTGGGATAGGCGACGCGCTGCGCCTGACGGCGTTCCGGCTCGACTGCAGGCGGAATGCGGCCGCCGCGCGCGGCGAGCGCCTGGGCGGAACGCGAAAATTCCGGCGGGTCGGCGAGATCGGTGGAAATGTCGTTGAGCACCGGCAGGCGCAAGGCCTTGACCGCAAGCCAGGACGGAAAGGCGAGCGGCAGCGCCGCCAGCAGGACCGCCGCGACGACGAGGCCGACGCCACGCCGGCCCGTGCGCCAGATGACGACCGAGGCCGCGCCTGCCGCCAGCAATGCGGCGCAGGCCAGCGCGATCGCGCCCCACAGCGCCGCCAGCGATAAAGCCGAATCGAGCCTGGCGAGACGCGCCGCGGCGATCGCGCCCGCGCCAACCAGACAGGCGAGCAGCGCCAGACGGCGGCTCCAGATCGCGGCGCGGGAATATGGCTCTTCGAGGATCAAACGTCGCATGCTGGCCGCTCGGTGACTTGCCTTTGGTAGCCTGCGGCGCAAGGCGGGTAAAGCTGGCCCGCCTACCCGGCCCTGCCGCCATCGTTGGCCGGGCTGCAAATGGCCTTGAGCGCGCGCCATTCGCCGAAGCTGAGAAGCTGCGGCCCGCGTGCGGCGAAATTGCGGGCGCGCAGCCGCTCAAGCCTTTCGGCGCTCACCGGATGGCTGGCGATGACGCTCATGGCGGTGCGCTTTTTCTCGCCGGTGACGCGCAGCAGCAATTCGCCGAGCGGCTCGGGCGGCCGGCCCAACCGCGCCAGCGCGTCGCCGGCGAAATCGTCGGCGCGCGTCTCGGCCTCGCGCGAATAGGCGGAATCGAGCAATTCGCGCGTGACGTAGATCGCCGCGCCCGAGCCGGCGACGTCGCCGAACAGCAGGCCGAGCAGATAGGACGTCCCGCCCGACTGGATCAGCTTGCGCATGCCGTCGCGCGCGGCGACATGGCCGAGTTCGTGGGCGATGACGCCGGCAAGCTCGTCGGGCGTCTCGGCCCGCTCGATCATGCCGCGAAAGACATAAATGCGCCCGCCGGGCAGGGCCATGGCGTTGGCGATGCCGGAATCGATGACGGCCGGGCGATGCGCCGAGGCCAGCCCGCTCGCCTTGTCGAGGCCGGCGACGAGCTTGGCCAGCGCCGCCGAGCCCTCGGCGCCGGAACAGGTCTTGCCGCCGAAAATGGTTTTGACCTGCGCATCGACCATGTCGCCGATGCGGGCTTCCCAGGCGGGCGGAATGAGCGGGGCGAGACGGTCGGCGATGAGCGGCAGGCCGTAGACGACGACGAGCGCGATGGAAAAAGCGGCGGCGAGCGACCAGGCGAGAATGCGGCGCGTCGACACCGCCGCGTCGCCGCCTTCGTCGAGGCGCGGGCAATGGGCGGCGATTCGCGCCGCGGCCCCGGCGTCGGCGATGTCGAGACGCGCCAGTTCCGGCGCGGCGCGCGAGCGCAGGCGCAGGACGCCCGGACCGGCGTCGGCGCGGCGGATCGAATCATAGGGCCATGCGGCGAGCATCGCGCCGTCCTCGCGGATGACGAGTTGCGCGCCGGCCTCAAGCATGACGGCGCGACGGCGGCTGCTCGCGCCGTCGAAATAAAGGGCTGGAACGGCGTCGTCGCGCATCAGAACCCCGCCACGTCGAGGCCGTCGGCCAGGCCCTCGCCCAGCGCGTGGGCGGCCGCACCGCGGCTGGCGACCGCGGCCAGGGCATCGACATGGAAGACGAAGCTCGTCGTCGCCACCGCCCGCCACAGGCCGCGTTGCAGAAAATAGCGTTGCAGCGCGCCGACCGCCAAGCCGGCGCAAAAATAGGCCAGAAACATCGCGATCGTCAGCGCGATGGTGAAAGCGTCGCCGCGCGTCTGCAACAGTTCGTCGAACGTCAGGCCCGACCAGGCGATGGCGGCTGCGCCAAGAACGAGGCCGACGAAGCCGATGACGCCGACGACCAACGCGCCGATGACGGCGAATTTGGCGTAGAGGCCGAACAGCGCGCCGCTCGACAGGACGCTTGCCGCGCGCACGTCGCCGAGGCGCAGGCCCTCGACCCACCAGCGCCATTCGATGGCGCGGAACAGAGGCCACAGCAGCGGCAGGATCAGCGCCGCGATCAGCGCGCCGCCGGCCAGCGCATTGGCGACCGGAGCGTCGACCAGAATCGAGCCGTGACGCGCCTGCACGACGCCGGCGGCGATCAGCATCGCCAGCGGAATCGCCAGCGCCAGCCAGATCCACCAGATGCGGGCGAAGAGCGCGCCGCCCGTCGCCACGAAACGCCCTTGCAGATCGCCATAGAACGTGTGGCGCAGCTTGTAGCGCTCCAGCGCGGCGACGCGCCAGGGATGGGCGAGACCAAGCGTCAGCACGACCGCGAGCAGCCAGAGTGAGGAACGCAGCGCATAGCTCCAGCCCGAGCCGCTCATCCAGAAGCGCAAGCCGCGCCAGATGGTGCGCGTCAGCCGGTAGCGGCGGGCGCGATAGATGGCGAATTGCTGGAAGACGAAGAAGAACAGGAACAGCGGAACCGAGGCGAAAGCCTTCAGCCGCTCGACTTCGAGGCCGACGACGAAATAGAGCAGGTAGACCGGCGTCAGGATCGCCAGCGCGAAGAGAAAGCCGAAAACGAGTTCGCGGCCAAGCCCGGCATATTCGAAGGCGTCGCCGTCAAGCGACGTGTGCGACCAAAGATGGCGACGCACGTCGGTGACGAGCCAGAAACGGTAGAAGCCGAATGTGAGCAGCTGCAGCGCCGCGCCGCGCGCAACGAGGCGGAGAAAATCGCCGTCTTCACCGCTGAACGCCAAGGCGCGCGGCCCCGACTGCTCAGGCAGGCTCGAGCCCGGAAGGCGGATCGGCGGCGTCGGGTCCTGGATCATCGACGCCCCTGTCGCATCGGTTCGCGCGAAGCGCCAGCTTTGGCGGGACGGGCGCGCCGTTGCAAGGCGCGCCCGCCGGATTGGTTAAAGATCGGTCGGCAGCTTGAAGTCCTTGAATTCGTCGCGGAGCTTCATCTTGTTGATCTTGCCGGTCGCCGTGTGCGGGATTTCCTCGACGAACTGCACGTCGTCGGGCATCCACCACTTGGCGATCTTGCCTTCCATGAACTTCAGAATGTCGTCGCGGCTGCCCGACTTGCCTTCCTTGACGACGATGACGAGAAGCGGCCGCTCATCCCATTTGGAATGGTGGACGCCGATGACAGCGGCCTCGGCGACGTCGGGATGGCCGACGGCGACGTTTTCGAGATCGATCGAGGAAATCCACTCGCCGCCGGACTTGATGACGTCCTTGGCGCGGTCGGTGATCTGCATGTAGCCGTTGGGGTCGATCGTCGCCACGTCGCCGGTGTCGAAATAGCCGTCCTCATCGAGAACGTTCTCGTTCTCGCGACGGAAATAGGACTTGGTGATGGCGATGCCGCGCACCTTGAGGCGGCCAAAGACGTTTCCATCCCACGGCAGCTCCTTGCCCTCGTCGTCGGTGATTTTCATCTCGACGCCGAACGGGGCGAAGCCCTGCTTCTGCTTGAGGTCGTAAAGCTCCTTGTCCTTCAGGTGCTTGACGGAATCCTTCAGCGTGCCGACCGAGCCGATCGGGCTCATCTCGGTCATGCCCCAGGCGTGGTAAACCTGAATGCCGTACTGCCTCTCGAAGGTTTCGATCATGGCGCGCGGGCAGGCCGAGCCGCCGATGGCGACGCGGTTCATCGACGACAATCGCTTGCCGGTCTTCTGCATATATTGCAGCAGCATCAGCCAGACCGTCGGCACGGCGGCCGAGAAGGTGACCTGCTCGCTTTCCAGCAGTTCATAGATCGACTCGCCGTCGAGCTTGGCGCCCGGCATGACGAGCTTGGCGCCCGTCATCGGCGCGGAGAAGGCCAGCGACCACGAATTGGCGTGGAACATCGGCACGACCGGCAGGATGGCGTCGCGCGACGAGCAGGCCAGAGTGTCGGTGAAGCTCGCCTGCATGGCGTGGACGACGTTGGAGCGGTGCGAATAGAGCACGCCCTTGGGATCGCCCGTGGTGCCGGAGGTGTAGCAGAGGCCGGCCGCGGTGTTCTCGTCGAAGCTAAGCCATTTGAAATCGCCGTCGACTTCGGCGATCCAGTCCTCGTAGGCGACGGCGTTCTTCAGCTTCGTCGCCGGCATATGCGCCTTGTCGGTGAGGATGATGTATTTCTCGACCGTCGGCAGCTTGTCGGCAATGGCTTCGAGCAGCGGAACGAAGGTCAGGTCGACCATCATCATGCGGTCCTGCGCATGATTGACGATCCAGACGATCTGCTCGGGGAAGAGACGCGGGTTGACCGTGTGATAGATCGCGCCAATGCCGGTAATGCCATACCAGGCCTCGAGGTGGCGCCAGGTGTTCCAGGCCAGCGTGCCGATGCGGTCGCCGGTCTTGACGCCCTCCTTGGTCAGGCGCTGGGCGACTTGCAGCGAGCGCGCGCGGATTTCTTTGTAATTGGTGCGGTGGATCGGACCTTCAACGCTGCGGGTCACGACCTCGCGCGCGCCGTGCTGTTGCGCGGCGTAATCGATCACGCGATTGATCAGCAGCGGCCAGTCCTGCATCAAACCAAGCATTTATTCCCTCCCAAAACAGCCTGTGAGGAGACCCCGGCAATGTTCGCTCCGCCATGGGGTCGGCTCAGGCGAGCCAAATCTTCGACGTTCGCTGGGCATCGTCAAGGCGTCGTTTGACACAGGCGCGCCGCGAATACCGCCCTGAGACGTCTTGCCGCGCGTTGGGTTAACCACTAGCGTTCGGCCAAACATGCAAGCGAATGAATGACCATGACCAATCATGCCGACGCGGAGCGCGTCTGGTTCCGCTTCATCCGGCTGGAAACCCGCATCCGCCTTGAGATCGGCGGCCGGCTCAAGGCTATCGGTCTGTCGGTGCCGCAATGCGACGTGCTGACCACGCTGACCGAGCAGGAAGGCCTGAGCCAGCAGGATCTCGCCCAGCGGCTTTATGTCACAAAGGGCAATATTTCCGGGCTGATCGACCGGCTGGAGGCCGCCGGCCTCGTCGAGAGGCGCTCGATCCGCGGCGACCGGCGCTCGCACGCCATCTTCCTGACCGAGGCCGGCCGCAAGGCGGCGCTGGAGGGCATCGCCCTGCAGCGGGACTTCGTGCAGGAGACCATCGGCCGCCTGCCGCCCGAGAAACTGACCCAGTTCGAGCATTTGCTGCTCGACATGCGAGACCTCGTGCGGGCGAAGACCGCCCGCGACGGCGAAACAACCCAACAACAAAAGAAAGCCGCCTCATGAGCAACGACCTGCTGCTGCCCGCCCACGAATTGCTGGCCCGCCTGAACGCCCGCAAGGTTTCCGCCGCCGAGCTGCTGGAGCAGACCATCGCGCGGGTCGAAAAGCTCAACCCGGCCCTCAACGCCGTCGTGCACACCCAATATGACAGCGCCCGCGCCGCCGCCGCCGCGTCCGACGCCCGCCGCGCCGCGGGCGAGGCCCTGCCCCTCGACGGATTGCCGATCACCATCAAGGACGGGTTCGACGTCGCCGGCATGGTGACGGCATCGGGCGCGCCAGCTTTCAAGGACCGCGTGGCGGACGAGGACGCCGCCGCCGTGGCGCGGCTGCGCAACGCCGGCGCGGTGATTTTCGGCAAGTCGAACGTGCCGTTCTTCTGCGGCGACTTCCAGAGCTACAATCCCGTCTACGGCGTGACCAACAATCCGTGGGACGCCACGCGCTCGCCGGGCGGCTCGTCGGGCGGCGCGGCTGCGGCTGTGGCGACCGGCATGAGCGCCTTCGAGCTTGGCTCGGACCTTGGCGGCTCCATCCGCTGGCCGGCGCATGCGACCGGCCTGTTCGGCCTCAAGACGACGTGGAACCTCGTCTCGTCCTGGGGCCATGTGCCGCCCGCGCCGGCGAACCGCTCGGAGCGGCCGGCCGAACTGACGGTGGCCGGACCGCTGGCGCGCAGCGCGCGCGACCTCGGCCTGATCCTCGACGTCATCGCCGGGCCGCGCGACGCGTCGCAGGCGGCCGAGCCGTTCGCGCCGGCGCGCAAGACGTCGCCGAAGGGCCTGCGCGTCGCGCTGTGGATCGATGAGAGCATGGCGCCGGTCGACGCCTCGGTCGCCGCCGCCGTGCGGCTGGCGGCCGAGAAGCTCGAGGCCGAAGGCGCGATCATCGAAGAGGCGGCGCGCCCGCCGTTCTCGCTGGCGGAAGCCTATGAGATCTACGCCGTGCTCAACCACGCCATCGTCGCCGCCGGCCTGCCGGAGAAGGTCCGCGCCAAGATCGCGGCGGCGGGCGCGGGCCTGCCGCGCGGCGACCTGTCGCATCGCGCCCTGCAGGCGCGCGGCGCGAAGCTGTCGGCCGACGATTACGCCGACATTTCCGCCCGTCGGAAGGCCGTGCTGGCCGGATGGGCTGAGTTCTTCAATTCCTATGACGTCCTGCTCTGCCCGCCCGCGCCGGTCGGCGCGCTGGCGCACGACCACAACCCGGACATTCACGCCCGCCGCCTGAATGTGAACGGGACGGACATTCCCTATCTCGACTTCCTGATCTGGTCGTCGCTGGCCACGGGCGGCAATCTGCCGGCGGCGGTCGCGCCCGTCATGCGCGCCGACGACGGCTTGCCGCGCGGCGTGCAGATCATCGCCGAGGCGTTCGAGGACCGCACGACCATCGCGGTCGCGCAAATGCTGGAGGAACTGTGCGGCGGCTTTGCTCCGCCGCCGATGGCGCGAAGCTGAAACGCAGGCGCATCGAATCAGGACTGGTTAAACTTGACGGTTTTTACGGCGATTTAACTCAGATGCCTAAAACTCTACGGATCGTTCAGTCCCGTTCCGCGAGTATTAGCCATGACCGACATCCCGACGCCGCAAATGCCCCGCCAGGACGAGCGCTGCGATGCGCGCGACCTGCTCGCCCGCCTCTATCGTGAAATCGGCATTTCGGCCGTCGCCGCCGCCCTGCATGTGGCGCCGCCGAAATCGGACCTGATGTCGGATCTGGCGCAGAAACGACCAGTCGATTCCGAACTCATCAACCGACTGCGCGGCATTGCCGCGTAATTGGGCCACAATTTCACGCTCGAATTGAATTCGGTTCTCTGGCGGGTTGTGAAATGGCTTTCATCAGTCGCCGGCGCTTTCTTCAGGGCGCTGGCGTTTCCTTGTTCGGCGCGGCCAGTCTTGGCTCTTACGCTTTCGCGATCGAACCGAACTTCATGCTCGACGTCACGCGCTATCGCGTGACGCCGCGCAATTGGCCGGCCGGGCTGACCCTGACCGTGGCGCTGATCGCCGACATTCACGCCTCGGAGCCGTGGATGCCGGCCGCGCGGGTCCGGCGCATCGCCGAACTGACCAATTCGCTCAAACCCGACCTGACCCTGCTGCTCGGCGACTACAACGGCGGCGTGCAGGCCATGACCCGCCCCGTCATGCCGCACGAATGGGGCGAGGCGCTGTCGATCCTGACCGCCCCGCTCGGCGCCTACGCCATTCTCGGCAATCACGACTGGTGGCACGGCCCCCTGCCGAACATGCCGTCGGACGATGCAGAATCGGTGCGCCGCGCCTTGCAGGGAGCCGGCATCCGCGTGTTGGAAAACGAAGCTTTGCGGCTGAGCAAGGATGGCAAGCCGTTCTGGCTCGCGGGCCTGGCCGACCAGATCGCCATCAAGCGCGGGCGCGGCCGCTTCTTCGGCCTCGACGACCTGCCAGGCACGCTGGCGCAGGTCGGCGACGACGCGCCGCTGCTGCTCATGGCGCACGAGCCCTATATCTTCCACCGGCTGCCGGAGCGCGTGGCGTTGACCTTCTGCGGCCATACGCATGGAGGGCAGATCAATTTCCCCATCGCCGGGCCGGCCATCGCCGCCAGCCGATTCGGGCCGGAACTCGTCTACGGCCTCGTCGGCGACGAGCGGCGGCCGATGATCATTTCCGCCGGCCTCGGCACGTCGATCGTGCCGGTGCGGTTCATGCGGCCGCCGGAAATCGTGCATGTGACGATCGGCGCGCCGGCGCTGCCGACCGCCTGAGCCGCAAAAGCAAAGACCCCGGCCGGGGCCGGGGTCTGCAATTCTTGCCCGTCGAAGTCCGCCTTAGCGGACGATGACCTTCGCGCCGACCTTGACCCGGTTGTAGAGGTCGATGGCGTCGACATTGGTCATGCGGATGCAGCCGGACGACGCGCCGCGGCCAATCGTCTCAGGCTCGTTGGTGCCGTGGATGCGATAGAGCGTGTCCTTGCCGCCCTGATGCAGGTAGAGGGCGCGCGCGCCGAGCGGATTGTCCGGACCGCCCGGCAGGCCGCCGGCGGCCGCCGTCGGCTTGAGATGCGGCCAGCGCTGCAGCATGTCGGCCGGCGGCATCCAGTGCGGCCATTCGGCCTTGCGGCCGATGACGGCGGTGCCCGACCAGCCCGCGGCTTCCGTGCCGGAGGCGACGCCATAGCGAATCGCCGTGCCGCCCTGCTCGACCAGATAGAGGTAATTGGTCTTGGTATCGACGACGATCGTGCCCGGCGCCTCGCCGGTCGGATCCGCCACGCGATAGCGCAAGTAATTGCGATCAATGTCGAACTTCGGCACGAGCGCCATATATTCCTTGTCCTTGCCCGACAGGGAAGGATCAGGGAAGGACTGATAATTACAGCCGGCGAGCGTGACGGCCGCCATCACGGCGAGAGCCACTTTGCGAAAAGCCATGTCGAAATGCCCCGAGAATCTGGGTTCCGGCATAGCGCATTAGCGATTCCTTGACCATCCGCATGTGCGTCGATGCGCCGCAACGACGCGCCGAAGATCACGCCCTGTTGCGAGAATGAAACACCGCGCCGCTTCCGTCAGGGCAAACTCGGCCTAAGTGGGCATGGACAGCGCCCGGCAATCGGACGAAACTGCCGGCGAAACCAGAAAACGGGCCAGCCTTGCTCAACACCCTGCTCATCAGCCACCCTTCCGCACTCGCTCACGACATGGGCCCCGGCCATCCCGAGCGGCCCGACCGCGTGCGGGTGATCGAACGGATTCTCGAACACGAGCGCTTTCACTCGCTTATTCGCGACCAGGCCCCGCTGGGGACGAAAGAGGCGGTGCTGCGCGTCCACCCTGCCGCCTATTTCCAGGCGATCGAGGACACCGCGCCGAAGGAAGGCATGGCCCGCCTCGACAGCGACACGGCGATGTGTCCCGGCACGCTCGAAGCGGTGATGCGCGCCATCGGCGGCGCCACCATGGCCGTCGACGAGGTGATGACGCGCAAGGTGCATAACGCCTTTCTCGCCATGCGCCCGCCGGGCCACCACGCCGAGCGCGCGACGCCGATGGGCTTCTGCTTCTTCAACACCGCCGCCGTCGCCGCGCGCCACGCGCAGGCCGTGCACGGAGCCGAGCGCGTCGTCGTGATCGACTGGGACGTCCACCACGGCAACGGCACGCAGGACATTTTCTGGAACGATCCGAGCGTGATGTATTGCTCGACGCACGAGATGCCGCTCTATCCCGGCACCGGCGCGGCGAACGAGCGCGGCGAGCACAACAACATCGTCAACGCGCCGCTGCTCGCCGGCGACGACGGCAGCGTCTTCCGCGAGGCGATGGACGTCGCCATCCTGCCGCGCATCGAAGCGTTCAGGCCCGATCTCATCATCATCTCGGCCGGCTTCGACGCGCATCGGCGCGACCCGCTCGGCAATCTCAATCTGGTCGAGGCGGACTACGCCTGGGCGACGCGCAAGCTGATGGAGATCGCCGACAAGACCGCCGACGGCCGCGTCGTGTCGCTGCTCGAAGGCGGCTATGACCTCGAAGGCCTCGCGCGTTCGACCGCCGCGCATGTGCTGGCGCTGATGGGGGCGTAAGCAACACGACAATCGGGGGGATTTGCATGAGACCTGCCGCGCTCGAAGCCTGGCATCGTGTCGCCGAGGCGCGCGATACGGCAGGGCTCGCCGCCCTGCTCGCCGACGACGTCGTGTTCCAATCGCCCGTCGTGCACACGCCGCAGAAGGGCAAGGCGATCACGCTGGCCTATCTGACCGCGGCGCTGAACGTGCTCGGCAACGAGCATTTCCGCTATCTCGGCGAATGGAGCGGCGACAATTCCGCCGTGCTCGAATTCGCCACCATGCTCGATGGCGTCGAGATCAACGGCGTCGACATGATCGAATGGAACGCGGCGGGTCAGATCGTCAATTTCAAGGTGATGGTGCGCCCGCTCAAGGCCGTCAACGCCGTCCACCAGATGATGGGCGCGATGCTGGCCAAAATGAAGCCGGCAGGCTGAGCCTCGCCCTTTAACGCAGCGGCGCGATGGCGGCGTCGCAGACGCTTTTCGACGCCTCGGGCAGCAGGAAGACATTGTCGTCGCTGCCCTTGCCGCCGAAGGAAACGAAATCGTCGCCTTCGATATTGATTTCGCCGGCCAGCACCATTTTCAGCACGGGCCCTGTGGTGACGAGACGGAACCGGCCGCCGTCGCCTTCGAGGAAACAGTCGAAGCCGCCTTGCGGCGTTTCGCCGCAATAGGCTGCGTTGGCGTACCAGTCCGGCTTGTTCTTGAGCCTGACGCCAAGGCCGACGAGGAAGCGCAACGGCGTGTTGCCCTCGGCATCGGCCCTGCGCGCCTCGAAATCGAAGGCGATGGCGCGGACTTTCTGGCGCGGATGCGCCGCCAGATGGCCGGCGTCATAGGTCCGCGCATAACAGGCGACGCTTCCCGGCTTGCGGGCAAGCCAGGTTTCGTAATCGCCGGCAAAGGCGGGCGAGGCCGCGCCGACGAACAGGCCCAATATCGCGAATTTCAGGCGCATGGCTCCCCTTCCCTTTCGGTGCGAAGTGCTGTCAGCTTAGCCCCAAGTCGGCAGGCGACGCCATGCTGCGTTCAACGGGCGAGGAGACAAGAACAATGAGCCATTTCGTCAATCCGACGCGCGAGGCCTTCAAGGCGATTTTCGGCCTGGCGCTGGACCGCCCCGTGCACATGCTCAACCTGCTGCAATTCCGCGCCACGGCGCAATATGCGCCGGAAGATCCGGAAGCAGGCCAGCCGCCGGTTTCGGGCGCGGAAGCCTACAAGCGCTATTCGGTCGAGGCCGGGCCGATCTTTTCCGCCGTCGGCGGCAAGCAGGTGTGGATCGGCGCGCCTGAGCACTTGTTCATCGGCCCGCAGGACAGCGAGAACTGGGACCTCGCCTTCATCGCCCATTATCCGACGGCGCAGGCCTTCGTCGATATGCTGAGGAACCCCGAATATCACAAGGCGACGCGCCATCGCACGGCGGCGACGCTCGACAGCCGGCTGCTGCGCTGCGCGCCGCTGCCGGTCGGCGACACGTTCACGCCGGGGCGCTGAAGTCGCCCGTCACTTCTGCGTCAGGGCGACGATCAGGGTTGCCAGCGCGCGCGACTGGCCGCGCGCGCCAACCCACTCGCCATTCGCGCCGAACATGTCGCCGACGCTTTCGAGATGCGCCATGACGTTGCGCGGAACCGGCGATCGCGCCGTCGCCGGCGTGGGCAGGACCAGCGCGGCAATGATCCAGAACGGCGACAAACGCATCGCAGCCCCCTCGACGATCGCGGGAGGCTAGCGCCGGGAATGTCCCGGCGCCTTGATGCAGTTCGCCAAGGCGGCGGTTCAAGCGATTCCGTCGACGCCGACGATCTCGATGCCGAAGCCCGACAGGCCGACATAATGGCGCGTCGCCGAAGTGCGCAGGCGGATCGAGGAAACGCCAAGATCGCGCAGGATCTGCGCGCCGAGGCCGACCTCGCGCCATTCCTTCTTGCGCAGCGTCTCGGAATCCTCCTGCTCCGCCCCCGGCACGTTGAGCGGCACGCCGGCCGCGCCGTCGCGCAGATAGACGAGCACGCCCGAGCCTTCCGCCTTGAAGCTCTCGAGCGTCTTTGCGATCGAAGCGCCGCCGCCGATGACGTCGGCGATGATGTCGGCGCGATGCAGGCGGGCCGGGACGTTCAGGCCCTCGCCGATATCGCCGTAGACGAAGGCGTAGTGCTGCACGTCGTCGAAGGGCGTCTTGTAGACATAGCCCTTCAGCTCGCCCACTTCCGTCTGCACCGGGAAGGTGCCGACGCGCTCCACCAGTTTCTCGCGCGCCTGGCGATAGGCGATGAGATCGGCGACCGAAATGCGCTTGAGGCCGTGCTTCTCGGCGAAGGCCTCGATCTGCGGACCCATCATCACCGTGCCGTCGTCATTGGCGAGTTCGCAGATGACGCCGACCGGCGGCAGGCCGGCGAGCCTGCACAGATCGACGGCGGCTTCCGTATGGCCGGAGCGCATCAGCACGCCGCCCTCGCGGGCGATGAGCGGGAAGACATGACCGGGGCGGACGAAATCGCCCGCGCCCATATTGCCGTTGGCGAGCGCGCGCACGGTGTTGGCGCGCTGCTCGGCGGAAATGCCGGTGGTCAGGCCGTGGCGCACGTCCACCGTGATGGTGAAGGCGGTGCCGAGCGGCGCGTCATTGGCCGCCACCATCGGCGCGAGATGCAGGCGGCGGGCGTCCTCGACCGTGATTGGGGCGCAGACGATGCCGCAGCAATTGCGGATGATGAAGGCCATCTTCTCCGGCGTGCAGAGCGAGGCGGCGCAGATCAGGTCGCCCTCGTTCTCGCGGTCGTCGTCGTCGGTGACGATGACGATCTCGCCGCGGGCGATCGCCGCGATGGCCTGCTGGACGGAATGGGTGCGGGAGGCGTTCATGGTCGAGCCTTTTTGGTTGGCGGCGCGGCCGCCGGTATCAGACGAGGCCTCGCCGGCGAAGGCCGGCAAGGGCAGTTCGAGATAGGCGCTGATGGCCTGCAATTCGTCGGCCTTGATGTCGCGCTCGCCTTTGAGCATACGCGTCACTGCGGCCGGGTTGCGCCCGAGCGCCCGCGCCAGCCCACGCTGGGTCTTGCCGGGCTTTTCAAGGCCGGCGTAGACCCAATCTACGAATCTTGGCGTTGTGGACATGCGCAGGCACAGGGGAATGAAGTTGCGGTTTCGACGTGAGTTTACGGCACTCGTTGCATTTATCGCAACTTTTTTCGTCGCCGCGCCGCCCGTGGCCATTGCGCAGCCCGCAACCTGCGACAAGCTCAAGCATGACGGCCGCGGCTATGTCGTCTGCACGTTCGATCCGGCGCGCGATTCGATCCGAACATTCTGGCAGGACGGGACGGGCAAGGCCTATGGCGGATTCTCGGCGCTGGCCGATGATCTCGCCCGACGGGCGGAGAAGCTCGTCTTCGCCATGAACGCCGGCATGTATCACAAGGATCTGTCGCCGGCCGGGCTTTACGTCGAAGCCGGACGCGAGCTGCACAAGGCCAACACGCGCTCCGGCCCCGGCAATTTCCACATGAAGCCCAATGGCGTGTTCTATGTCGGCCCCGGACAGGCCGGCGTGATGGAGACCGGCCGGTTTCTCAAGTCGCGGCCGGCGGCGAACTACGCCACGCAATCGGGCCCGATGCTGGTGATCGACGGCAAGATCCACCCGCGCATCCGCGAAACCGGCGAGTCGGAAAAAGTGCGCAATGGCGTCGGCGCCTGCGGCGAACGCATCGTCTTCGCCATTTCGGACGACGCCATCACATTCTTCGAATTCGCCAGCCTGTTCCGCGACAAGCTCGACTGCCGCAATGCGCTGTTTCTCGACGGTTCGGTGTCGAGCCTTTATGCGCCGTCGTTCGGGCGCAAGGATTGGCTGATGCCGATGGGACCGATCGTCGGCGTGGTCAGGCCGGCGAAATGACAAGCGGGGGCGCATGGCCCCCGCCCGGCTCGCTTAGCTGCGCAGATTCATTGCCGGCGACGGCCGAAGCCGGTCGAGTCCAACGCCTTGGCGCAATCGGGACTGACCTTCGCCTTGTTGGCTTCAAGGCAATCGCGCGCCTGACCGGCGCCATGCGCCGTTCCGGGGCACAATTTCTCGATATCCGTCTGGCAGAATTGCGCTACGGGCCCCGTTCCGGGCTCGCGACGCTGGGCCGAGACGGTGGTCGCGCTCATCACGCCGAACACCATAGCCAGCACGACAACAGAAGCCTTTTTCATGAGAGCCTCCATATTCGTCGCCAATGTCGTTTCGCATGACGACGACCACATGTTCCCAAGCGCCTTTCCGGCCTCGGAACTCTATTTTCGCCCCACATAGAAACGTATTCTTTTTTTTATATATGTTCTTTGACCGCCGACAAAAATCGGCGCGGCGGCTTGTCGCAGAGGTGCGCGATCAGGCCGGGAACGGCCAGCGCGCGCCCTCGCCCACCTGACCACGATGGCGCAGGAAGGCGTCGGCCAGCACGCAGGCCATCATCGCCTCGCCGACCGGCACGGCGCGGATGCCGACGCAGGGGTCGTGACGCCCCTTGGTCATCACGTCCGTCTCGCGGCCATGGCGGTCGATGCTGGCGCGCGGCGTCAGGATCGACGAAGTCGGCTTGACGACGAAACGCGCCACGACCGGCTGGCCGGTGGCGATGCCGCCGACGATGCCGCCGGCATGGTTCGACAGGAACAAGGGCTTGCCGTCATTTCCCATGCGGATCTCGTCGGCGTTTTCCTCGCCGGTCAGTTCCGCAGTGGCGAAGCCGTCGCCGATTTCGACGCCCTTCACGGCGTTGATCGACATCAGCGCATTGGCGAGTTCGGAATCGAGCTTGCCATAGACCGGCGCGCCCCAGCCGGGCGAGACGCCCTCGGCGACGAGCTCGATCACCGCGCCGATGGAGGAGCCCGCCTTGCGGATTCCGTCGAGATAGACTTCCCATTGCTTCGCCGCGACGGGATCGGGGCAGAAAAACGGATTGTTGTCGACCTCGGCCCAGTCCCAGCGACTGCGTTCGATCTTGTGCGGACCGATCTGCACCAGCGCGCCGCGAATGACGACGCCGGGAATGACCTTGCGCGCCACCGCGCCGGCGGCGACGCGGGCCGCCGTCTCGCGCGCCGAGGAGCGGCCGCCGCCGCGGTAATCGCGCACGCCATATTTGACGTCATAGGCGAAATCGGCGTGGCCGGGGCGATAGCGGTCGCGGATGTCGCCGTAATCCTTCGAGCGCTGGTCGACGTTCTCGATCATCAGCGCGATCGGCGTGCCGGTCGTCACCTGCCCGCCGGTGCGCTCGTCCTCGAACACGCCGGAGAGGATGCGCACGGCGTCCGGCTCCTGCCTTTGCGTGGTGAAGCGCGACTGGCCGGGGCGGCGCTTGTCGAGGAAGCCCTGGATGTCGGCTTCGGTCAGCTTCAGGCGCGGCGGGCAGCCGTCGATGACGCAGCCGAGCGCGCGGCCGTGGCTTTCGCCAAACGTGGTGACGCGAAACAGATGGCCGAAGGAATTGTGCGACATCGGGCGATTTTTCCTACGCTGGGACCTGCGCTTTCTAGGTCCGCGCCGCGAGGGGGTCAAATCGCGCGGCGCGCCTCGCAGCCGGCGGCGGCGGCGGTTATGCTCGCCGCATGAGCCAGAACTTCGCCCTCCTCCTCTCCATCGGCATCGAGACGGCCGTTGCGATCCTGCTCGCGCATCGGATGGCATGGGGGCGGCTTGTCGGGGCGGGCCTCGCAGCCGCCTTCGGCACGTTGATCACACATCCGCTCGTCTGGCACGGAATCGACGCGGGCGCGGATCTCATCGGCTATTGGCCGGCGCTTGTCGGCGTCGAACTGGCGGCCGCGCTGATCGAGAGCCTGTTCTATCGCCTGCTGGCGACGGACCGCTGGCGCTACGCGCTGATGCTGTCGGGCGCGGCCAATCTGGCTTCGCTCGGTTTCGGGCTGGCGCTTTACGCGTTCGATCTGGCCTGAGCTGACTCAGCGCATCGGCTCGACCACCGGCGAAGGACGCGGCTTGACCGGGACGTCGCCCGAGGGCCTCACCCACGGGCGCAGGCGCGGCGGATTGGCGACGAGATAGGACTTGCCGCCCTTGCAGGTGACGCGAAAGGGGTAAAGCCCCTGCTCTTCCAGCTCGCGCGCCCGTTTGCCCGTCAGCGCCTTGTACGTCACCGGCTCGGCGCAGGCATAGCCCGCCGCGACAATCTGCTCGGCATAGGCCTTTTCGCGCACGCCGGGCGGCGGCGGCACGTCAGCCAAGGCCGGCGCGGTCAGGCCGGCGAGCGCGAACAACGACAACAAGGTGCGAGGCATGGCTTCCTCCCTGCGGAGCGCCCAAGCTAGCGCCCGTCGGCGGCCGCGGCAATCGCACTGCGGTCGAGCGCCCAGATCAGGATCGGAATCTCGATCCAGGAATGAACGAGCGCCGCCAGCGCGTAGATCTTTCGGGCGAGGCCGTAATCCGCCAGGAACAGACCCGCCAGCGCCGCCGCGCAGGCGGCAAGGCTAAGCAGGAAAACGGATCGGCGCGGCCAGGGCGCGAGCGTGGCGCGCGGGCCCTCGCCGACAAGGCGCGGCAGCAAGTGGATCACCGTGGCGTAATGCATCGTCTGGGCGAAGACGCAAGCCGAGAACAGCGGCAGCGCCCATTGGCTGTCGAGCAATCGCGCCGGCACATAAACGGGCAAATGCGCGTCGAGCGGACCCGCGGCCATCGGTCCGGCCTCCGGCGCGAACAGGCCGATGGCTTCGAAGGCCGCGCCCGGTAGACCTGATGCGATAATCAGCGGCAGAACGACAAAGGGCAGGCACAGCCAAAGCAGCAGGCTTCGGCGGCGGGACGCTGGAGCGCCATCGGCGATGAAGGCGAGCGGCGTGAAATTATGGCCGATGGCCAGCAGCAGGAACGTCTCGTAGGGCGCAAAGACCGCGCCCGCGACCAAAGCCGCCGCCAACGCCGCGCCGAAAAGCCGGCGCTGGCGCATGGCTGTCGCTGCGACGCAGGCCATGACGGCGCCGCTCGCCAGTTCCAGAGGCACCGTCAGCGATGGCGCGGCCATGCCGAGCTGGCCGGCGAGACGGGCGGCAAAGGCGACGGCCAAGGGCGCGGCAATGCCGACGACCAGCATTTTCGGCAGCCTGCCGGCGAAGGCGCGGTCGACGAAACGCAGCTCCGCGCCGACATGGGCGAGGCCGAACAGGGCGATCGCCGCGAGATAGGCCGCCAGCGGGGCGGCGACGCAGGCGAGGAAACAGACGGCGACGAGGCTTGCCGCCGCCCAGATCTCCGGCCGCGTCAGGGACAGGCCGGCAGCCGCCGCGCCGGGTGGCGCGAAGGCCGGGAGGGCGCGATCCATCGTTCGTCCCCCCGGTTTTGCGTCAGGCCGCGATGCGTTCCGGCTCCGCCGCCCTGGCGACGGGCTTGGGTTCGGCCGGCGCGCCGACCCATTCGGAATGGGCCGGAATCTGCTCGCCCTTCATCACCACGGTCAGCGGGCCGAGGCGGGCGTAATCGCCGACATGGGTGTCGTAGAGCACGGTCGAGCCCGCGCCGACGGTGACGCCGGCGCCGACGACGACGCGGCCGACCTTCATGACGCGATCCTCGTAGAGATGCGTCTGCAGGGCGCAGAGCGGGTTCAGCGCCGAGAAATCGCCGACATGGACGCAGTCGAACTCGGTGATGTCGGTCATGTCCATATAGACGCCCTTGCCGATATGGGCGCCGAACAGGCGCAGCACCCACGGCAGGAACGGCGTGCCGCGCAGATGGTCGAGCAGCACCTTGCCGGCCATGCCCCAATACATCACGGCGACGGCCTCGGTGCGCATGGCCCACCACGACCACATCGGCTTCACCACCGGCTCGTAGCGGCCCATCGTGCCCCATTTGATGAGGATGACGACCGCGGTCAACGCCAGCGAGATGATCACCGACGACAGCGTGAACATCCACAACACCTGCCAATATTGGCCGTCGAGCAGGGCGCGGCCGAAGGCCTCGACCGCCCAGGTGCCGAAGGTGATGAACAGCATGGTCGGAAGCGAGATATGCACGGCCTCGAACACGGCGCGCATGAACTTCTTCCATTTCGGCGGTTCGTAGGTCCAGTTCGCGCCGCCCGCGTCGAAAAGCTGGCGCACGGGCAGCTTGATCGGCGGCGAGCCGAACCAGGTGTCCTTTTCGCTCATCAGCTCGTTGGCCGGCGGCTTGGACTTGATGCCGATCAGCGCTCCGGTCGGGATGTCCGAGCCCGGCGGCACGACGCCGTCGTTGCCGATGAAGACGCGCGCCCCGGTGCGCACCGCCTTCAGATGCATCCAGCCGCGGCGGATGTCCTCGTCGCCCAGTACCACTTCGTCGGCGATGAAGCATTTCTCGCCGATTTCGACGAGATCGTAGCGGCCGGCGAGATTGGTCGAAATCTCGGCGTCCTTGCCGATCCTGGCGCCCATCAGCCGATACCAGGCGCGCATGTAGACGGTGGCGAACAGCGAGGACAGCGTTTCCAGCGTGATCTCGGTGGCCAGCGCCACCGACCATTTGCGGAAATAGAACCACGAATAGACCGAATAGACGCCCTCGGTGACGCGCGGCAGGACGATCCAGCGGAAGGCGGCTATGAAGCCGACGGTGATGAGCACCATGACGAAGGCCGTCGGCCAGGCCATGATCGGAATCGAGGCCATGTAGAGCATGCGGTCGGACGCCGCCAGGCCGAGCCAGTCGTCGATGCGGTCGAACACCCAGAAGGCCGGGAAAATCGGCAGCAGGCCGAGCGGCGGAATGATCAGCAGCAGCACCGTATAGAGGAAGGTCTGCACGGTGTGGCGGGCGCGCGACACGGTCGGCGGCTCCGGCAGCTCGGCGCGATCGACCATGCCGACATGGCGGGCCGGCGAGCCGTCCCAGATTTCCCAGTCGCCGATGCGCGCGCCGGCCGAAATGGCCGTCAGGTCTTTCAGTTCCGCGCCCTCGCCGATGACGACGCCGCCCTCGATCGAGCAGGACGTGCCGACATAGGCGTCGGCGCCGATATGGATTTCATCGATGATGAACTCGGCGCCCTCGACGCGGGCGTTGGCGAAATTGCACTTGCCGCCGGTCGAGGCGCCGGCGCCGAAGGTAATCAGGTCGATCGCGCCGGACTCGAATTCGCCGATGATGGCGTCGTCGCCGACCTTGCAGCCCAGCGCGGCGAGGTAGAGCCGCATGATCGGCGAGCCCTGGAACCATTTCATGTGGCACAGCGTCAGGAAGCGCTGCACCAGCCAGACGCGGAAATAATAGACGCCCCAGAGCGGATAGCGCCCCGGCTTGGTGCGCCCAATGATGATCCATTTCGCCGCGATCGAGATGAAGATGGTCGCGACGGTGATGCAGACATAGACGCCGAGAAGCGAGATGATTTCCTGGAACAGCCCGGCCTCGGTGTCGGTCAGCAGCATGTAGCTGACGAAGACGCCGAGCCATTGCGCCGTCATCAGGCTGAGAATGACCGGCAGGGCGATGGCCTGCGCGACGCCGCAGAGGAAGCGGCGCATGAAGGGCGGCGGCGTGAACGACAGGTCGCGCGCCGTCGTCCCGCCGGCGAACTTGCGGTCGAGCTCCGCGCCGATGGCGCGCAGCGAGCGCGCGCCGTAGACGTCCTGCAAGGTGACGCCGGCCAGCGCCGGCGTCTCGCGCACGACGGACACGAAGCGCGCGGCAAGCAGCGAATGTCCGCCGAGATCGGTAAAGAAATCGGCGTCGAAGGGAATCGCCTGCGGCGGCAGCACGCGCTTGGCGGCGTCGAGCAGCACGGCCTCGGTCGCGGTCTGCGGCTCCTCCTGCGCGTCCTGCATGTCGACGGCGGCGAGCGGCACGGTCTTGAGGAAGTTGCGGTTGACCTTGCCCGAAGACAGTTTCGGCACGCTGTCGACGATCTCGTAGCGGCCGGGCACCATATAGGGCGGCAGGCTTTCGCGCAGCGCGGCGCGCAGGGCCTTGACGTCGAGCGTCGCGCCGGGCTTCGGCGTCAGGAAGGCGACGAGCTGGTCGAGGCCGTCGTCATGGCGCAGCACGACGGTGGCTTGCATGACGCCCGGCAGCGCGTCGAGCTTGGCTTCGATCTCGCCGAGTTCGACGCGGAAGCCGCGAATCTTCACCTGGTCGTCGATGCGGCCATGAAAGGCGATCTTGCCGTCGCCGTTGATCGAGGCGGCGTCGCCCGAGCGGTAGAGGATCGGGTCGAGCCCGCCATCGGCGAAGGGGTTGCGGACGAATTTCTGCTGGGTCAGGTCGTCGCGGCGCAGATAGCCGCGCGCCACGCCCGGCCCGCCGATCAGCAATTCGCCCTCGACGCCGTGCGGCAGCAGGTTGAGCTGCTCGTCGGCGATGTAACAGGTGTAGTTCGGAATCGGGCCGCCGATGGTGACGGGCTCGCCGGGGCGCACCTCGGACACGGTGGCGACGACGGTCGCCTCGGTCGGGCCGTAGGAATTGAAAATGGTGCGGCCGGGGCGGCACCAGCGCTCGGCCACCGACGGCGGACAGGCCTCGCCGCCGAGAATGATGACGCGCAGGCTCGGAATGTCCTCGCTCATCATCGCCAGCAGCGTCGGCACGGTGTCGAGCACGGTGATGCTGGCCTCAGCCATCACCGCCGGCAGCTTGTCGGCCTCGCCCATGATCTCGGGGGTGGCGACGAACAGCGACGCGCCGACGAGATAGGGAACCCAGATCTCCTCCATCGACAGGTCGAAGGCGACCGAGGCGCCCTGAAAGACCACGTCCTCATGCGTCAGGCCATAGATCTCGTTGGCCGAGCGCAGGTAATGGCAGATGTTGGCGCCGGTGACGACGATGCCCTTGGGCGTGCCGGTCGAGCCGGAAGTGTAGATCAGGTAGGCGGGGTGGTCGGGCGACGCGCCGAGCGCGCGGGCGTCGACGGGCTGGTCGTCGTCATGGTCGACGAGCGCGGCATGCGTCAGGATCGGGCAGCCGACGGCGTCGAGCGAGCGGGCGGCGAACGCCTCGCTCGTCAGCAGGCCCTTGGCCTCGGCGTCGGAGAGGCAGACGGCGATGCGGTCGACCGGCGCCTCGGCGTCGAAAGGCAGCCAGGCCGCGCCGGTCTTGGCGATGGCGATCTGGGAAATCAGCAGATCGTGGCCGCGCGTCATCCACAGGCCGACGACATCGCCGGGGCGCACGCCGCGGCGCAGCAGGCCGCGGGCGATGGCGGCGGCGCGGGCGTCGACGTCGCGATAGCTGAGGCGCTGGCCGCCGATGATCATGGCGACGGCGTCGGGTCGCGCGGCGACGGTCGCCGCGAAGATCTCGCACAGCAATTCGTCGCGCACGAGATGCGGCATTTCGGGCCCGCGCAGGACCGCAGCGGGCTCCGCGTCGCCGAAGCCCGGCGAGGAGCCGCTCGCCTCCAGCATGTCGCTATCCAGTGAATTCATGTCGCCGAACGCCCGATGATCAATCTCTCGCCCCGGATCGTCGCGATCCCGCAGGAGTGTCCCAATTTTACCGCGCGGGCCCGCAAACCGGTATTTTCGGCCAAGCCAGCGCTGCGTCAAGAATTTACGACGCCGCTTACCACAAATGCGGCGCAGCGTCCTTATGACGGGCGCGCCGTGAACCTAAAATGAATATGCGCCGTCACAACCAGCGGTAGGCGCCGTTTTCGAAAATCAGGATGCGACCCTGCCAGATGTCCATCAGCGGCGCGCGCGCGGCCGGAACGCCGCCGATCAGATTGAACAGCGCGCGGGCGACCCCGCCATGCGCCACCGCAACGGTGTCCTGCCGCACGCCCGCGAGCCAGGCGCCGATGCGAACGGCCAATTGCGCATAGCCCTCGCCGCCGGGCGGGGTGAAATTCCACTTGTCGGCCTCGCGCGCGGCGGCGCCTTGCGGATCGCGCGCCTTGACCTCGGGCCAGGTCAGGCCCTGCCAATCACCGAACGACAATTCCTGCAAGGCCGGGTCGAGCGCGTAATCGTTCGGGTCGAGCCCCATCGCGGCGCGGGCGAGCTCCATGGTCGTGCGCGCGCGGCCGAGCGGCGAGGCGACAAAGGCATAGCGCGCGATCGGCCCCTCGCCGTCGCGCCGCAGCCATTTTCCTAGGTCGCGGCCGACGCTTTGCGCCTGATCGCGGCCCCTTGGGTTGAGAGGAATATCTTCCTGCCCCTGCAACCGCCCTTCGGCGTTCCAGGCGGTCTCGCCATGGCGAATGAAGACGAGGCGGTGGGGACATACGAACATCGACCGCCTCAGTCCCGATCAGTCCTTGCCGGAAACCGTGAGGTCCGGCGCGGTCGGGTTCTTCATGCCGACGACGTGATAGCCGGCGTCGACATGCAGGATCTCGCCGGTAATGCCGCGCGACATGTCCGACAGCATGAAGGCGGAGGTCTCGCCGACCTCCTCGATCGTCACGGTGCGGCGCAGCGGCGAGTTGTACTCGTTCCACTTGAGGATGTAGCGGAAATCGCCGATGCCCGAGGCGGCCAAAGTCTTGATCGGGCCGGCGGAAATGGCGTTGACGCGGATGTTCTTCTCGCCGAGGTCGGCGGCGAGATAGCGCACGGAGGCCTCGAGCGCCGCCTTGGCGACGCCCATGACGTTATAGTGCGGCATCCACTTTTCCGCGCCGTAATAGGTCAGCGTCAGCATCGAGCCGCCGTCCGTCATCAGCTTCTCGGCGCGCTGCGCCACGGCCGTGAACGAATAGCACGAGATGAAAAGCGACTTGGAGAAATTGTCCGCCGTCGTGTCGACGTAACGGCCGGTCAGCTCGTCCTTGTCGGAGAAGGCGATGCAATGGACGAGAAAGTCGATCTTGCCCCAGAGCTTCTCGACTTCGGCGAAAACCGCGTCGATCGTCTCGCCTTCGGTGACGTCGCAATGACCGACGACATGCGCGCCGAGTTCCGCGGCGAGCGGCTCGACGCGCTTCTTCAGCGCATCGCCCTGATAGGTGAAGGCCAGTTCCGCGCCGGCGGCGCGCGCCGCCTTGGCGATGCCCCAGGCGATCGACATCTTGTTGGCGACGCCCATGACGAGGCCGCGCTTGCCGGCCAAAATTCCACCCGCGCCAAGCACGGCGTTTTCATTCGCGATCGTCATGTCTTATCCGAGGAAAGGAATCTCACCCGTTCGGCGCAAAGCCGAACTTTCAGCGCCTCGCCTTTAACCGGCGCGGCGGAGAAGCGCAAGCGTCAAGGCGCGCAAGCGCCTCAACGCAGCCCGTCGCGCGGGTCGTAGCGCTTGTCCTTTTCCCAACGGCGCATCAGGTCGGAAAGGTCGTCGACGTTCGCCGGCAGGACGATGCGCAGCGTCACATACAGATCGCCGTCCGCCTCCTTGCCGCCCGGCAGGCCCTTGCCGCGCAGGCGCAGCGTCTTGCCGCCATTGCTGCCCGGCGGCAGGTTGAGCTCGACCGCGCCGCCGAGCGTCGGCACGTTGACCTTGCCGCCCAGCACCGCCTCATAGAGCGTGATCGGCAGGTCGAGCCGCAGGTCGCGGCCCTCGACCTTGAAGAACGGATGCTTGGCGATGCGCACGGTGATCAGCGCGTCGCCGGCCTCGCCGCCCATCTGGCTCGGCTGGCCCTGCCCTTTCAGGCGGATCTGCTTGCCGTCCTCGATGCCGGCGGGAATATTGACCTCGAGCGTGCGGCCCGTCGGCAGGAAAACGCGCGTCTTGCCGCCCTTCACCGCCTCGTTCAGCGAAATATTGGCGGTGGCGACGACATCTTCGCCGCGCGGGCGGGCGTGCTGCTGCGGGCCGCCGCCGCGCTTGCCGCCAAAGCCGAAGAGGTCGGCGAAAATGTCGCCCGGATCAAAGCCGGCGCGCCCGCCGCCGCCGGGGAACGGCCCGCCGCCATCCTGATGGAATTCGTAGTGGAAGCCGCCGCCAGGGCGCCCGCCGCCGCCGGGATGGAAGCCCTCAAAGCCGCGCGGCTTGCCCTCGGCGTCGATCTCGCCACGGTCGAACTGGCCGCGCTTCTTCTCGTCGCCAAGGATTTCATAGGCCTGATTGGCCTCGGCGAATTTCTCCTTGGCCTTCGGATCGCTCTTGTTCTGATCCGGATGATAGGCCTTGGCGAGCTTGCGGAAGGCCTTTTTGATATCGGCGGCGCTGGCGGATTTGCCCAGCCCAAGAACTGTATATGGATCGCGCATCTCTCTGAGCCCAATGGTCGCGCCCGCCCGAGGCACGGGCGCATCTGTCTCGGGCCATATGTGGGCTCAGCCCGCGATTAACGCAAGGCGTCAGCCCTTCTTGCGCGGCTTGGCGTCCCTGACCGTCCAGTCGCCGGACTTGTCGACGCAGGCCGCGCCGGCCACCGCATGCTCGCCGGATTTCAGCGCGAGATCGGCCTGGAAGGGCCGGCAGACGACGGCGTCGGCGGGATAAGGCTTGCCCGCCTGCACGAACGCGCCTTTCGACCCGGATTGCGGATTGCTCCACTGAACCGGCGCGCCATTGCCCTGCGGATCGAGCGCGACGGCCAACGCGGCGCTGGCGCGCCGCCAGTCTTCGGCGTCGAGGACGACGCCCAGCGGCGAGCGCCCGCCGATGGAGCCGGTCGGTTCGTCGTCGCTGTCGGCGGCGCCGGGCAATGGAATGGCGATGGCGCAGCCAGCCAGCGCGCCGGCCAGAACAAGCGCGCCAATCGGCGCAAGGGGACGAAAAAATCGATCGAGCCGCGAGGGCCGGCCTATATTGAGGCCGCAGAGACGAATATGTTTACGCACAGAACACACCTGCCGAAAAATGGCGAGTAGAGACGGACGTTATGGCAGAGCAGTTAATGCAGAGTGACTTCACCGACGCCGATGAGCCTTTCGCGCTGTTCGAGGCGTGGTTCGCCGAGGCGCAGGCGAAGGAAATCAACGATCCGAACGCCATGGCGCTGGCGACAGCCGATTCGGCCGGCCTGCCCAATGTCCGGATGGTGCTGCTGAAAGGCGTCGACCACGGCGGCTTCGTCTTCTACACCAACGAAGAAAGCGCCAAGGGGCAGGAACTCGTCGCCAACATGCAGGCGGCGGTCGTCATGCACTGGAAGTCGCTGCGCCGGCAGGTGCGGCTGCGCGGCCCGGTGGAGCGCGTCACCGATGCGGAAGCCGACGCCTATTTCCAGAGCCGCGCCCTGCAAAGCCGCCTCGGCGCCTGGGCGAGCAAGCAGTCGCGGCCGCTCGAGAGCCGATTCGCGCTCGAAAAGGCGGTGGCCAGGGTCGCCGCGCAGCATCCGCTCGGCCATGTGCCGCGCCCGCCCTACTGGAACGGCTATCGGCTGAAGCCGATCTATTTCGAATTCTGGAAGGACGGAGCCTTCCGCCTGCATGACCGCATCGCCTTCCGTCGCGCCGCCCCCGAGGGCGCGTGGAGCAAGGAGCGGCTTTATCCGTGAGCGCTCCCCTCTCCGACCGCTCCTATCCCGCCCATCCGCTGCTCGGCGTCAGCATCGCGGTGTTCCGCGACGGCGAGGTCTTGCTCGCCTCGCGCACCAAGCCGCCGCTCGTCGGCGTCTTCAGCCTGCCGGGCGGTCTTGTCGAGACCGGCGAAAGCCTTGAAACCGCCGCCTTGCGCGAGTTGATGGAGGAGGTGCGGGTCGAGGCGGACATCGTGGCGTTCAACACCCATCGCGAAGTGGTCGACCGCGACGCCGAAGGGCGCGTGCGGCATCATTTCGTCGTCGCCTGTTTCGTCGGCCGCTGGCTGTCGGGCGAGGGCGAAGCCGGGCCGGAGGCGGGCGAAGTGCTGTGGCGGCGGCCCGACGATCTCGCCGGCCTGCCGGTGACGCCCGGCCTTGGCGACATCCTGCTGCGGGCCAGGTCAATCATGGACGCCTGCGCATGAGCGCCAATCGCCGCTTCGCCCGCGCCGCCCTGCTGCTCGGAGCCGCGTGCTGCGCGTCCGCGCTCGGCGGCGCGCCGGCGCAGGCGCAATTCTTCGATTTTCCGTTCTTTCGCCCGCGGCCGCCGGCGATCATTCCGAATGTGCAGCCGCGGCCGAAACCGCGGCCCAAGCCGCGCATCGCCAAGCCGAAACCCAAGCCGGCCGAGGCGCAGCCCGCCGCCCTGCCCGCTCCCGAGACCAAGCCCGACGCCGGACCGCCGGAGCCGACGCCGCCCTACGAGCCGCAGGTGCTGCGGCTGGCCGAGATTCTCGGGGCGCTGTCGCATCTGCGCGCCGTCTGCGCCGAGCCCGACGCCGAGCAATGGCGCGCGCGCATGAGCCAGTTCATCGAGGCCGAGGCCAAAAGCGCGCCGCGCAAGGAGAAGCTCGCCGGCGCCTATAACAACGGCTTTCGCGGCTATGAAATGTCGCACCGCGCCTGCACCCCCGGCGCGCGCGCCGCAATCCGGCGTTTCATGAACGAAGGCGAGCGGCTGAGCCGCGACATCGCCGAGCGCTACAGCTCGTCGTGATGTCCACAGCAATCGCGTCCGGCGATTAACCCTTTTTTTAGACCTTCCTCGTCCTGCGCCGAGAAGCCCGCTAAGGTCGCGTCACGATGATGCAGACCACAACACCCGACCCCCTCGACGAACTCGCCGCCGCCGACGCACGGCGCGCCGCGATGCAATACGTCACCGAAGCCTTCGCCGAAGCGGTGCTGGCCGGCATAGAAGGCGAATGCTTCGCCCATGCGGCCATTTTCGCCGCCATGCAAGAGCTTGTCGCCGTGTTCGGCGAGGACGCCGTGGCGACTTTCGCCGAAACGCTGCCGGAAAAGATCCGGCGCGGCGATTACACGGTGGCCAACAAGCACTGAGCCGTCGCGCCTCAGCCGCAATTCGCGGCTAGGATCCCGCCATGGCCAAAGCCGCGAAACCCATCGTCGAATCACTCGCGCCGCCGTCGCGCGACCTTGCGGCGCTGCCGGAGCGCGTCGCCGCGCTGCGCGACAAGATTCTCGAAGCCTGCGCCAGCGGCGACATCGAGAAATTGCGCGTTCCGATCGAATGGGCCGAGACGCCGCCCTCTTTCGCCCGCAGCGGCCTCAAGCCGCGCGGCTTCGGCCCCATCATCGACTTTCTCAAGGAGCGCTCCTTCGACGGGACAGGCGCGGAATGGCTCGCCATCGCGCGCGCCGTTTTCAGCGCGCCCTATGTCGTGCAGACGCGCGGCCCCTTCGTCACCTATGTCTGGCCGTCCTATGCGCGCGTCGACGTCGCCAGCCTGAAAGGCCTGAGCGACGGGGAAAGGGCGCAGATGTGGGCCTGCGTGCGCTTCGCCGACATCGGCAAGCAGGCGTGGGATGGACGCCCCGTCATCCAGCACGCCGGCATTGGCGCGGACGGCACCTGGCATTATTTCTGGCCGGTCGATCACAATTGACGCAAGCAAAAGTTGAGATTCTTTCCCCTATAACCCGCGTCGTCCCGCCCGTTTTTCGCAATCCGTCGAGACACATGAAAGTCAGCCAGATCATGACCCACCCGGCCGTCAGCGTCGGCCCGGACGCGTCGGTGCGAGACATCGCCCGCCTTCTGCTGCGCAACCGCATCAGCGGCGTGCCCGTGGTCGATGCGGACAACAGGCCGATCGGCATGGTCAGCGAGGGCGATTTCCTCAACGAGCAATTGCCGGAGCGGGAAACGCGGCGCGAATGGTGGCTGAACGTGCTCGCCGGCGGGCAGGACATCAGCGCCGAATATGTGCGCCATCTCGAACACGCCCGCAGCACCGCGCGTCAGATCATGTCGCAGCCGGCCGTCACCGTCAGCCAAGACGACGACCTGCGCAGCGTCGCCAGCCTGTTCGACCAGCGCCGCATCAAGCGCGCGCCGGTCGTGCGCGACGGCCGACTCGTCGGCATCGTCACGCGCGCCGACCTGCTCGCCGCCTTCGCCAATGGCGGCAGCGAATCGCTGCCCGAGCGTCCCGCGCCTGCGCCGCCGCGCCCCATCGCGGCGCCGGTCGCGCGTGCAGGCGCTGCCCGGCGGCCGGCGCGGCGCTTCACGCCGGCATTGTC